>OERV01000090.1_pt1 | contig 38719 bp, 39 predicted proteins | sample 1540121 | NCBI WGS metagenome assembly OERV01 (sample SAMEA3891239, study PRJEB23780) | metagenome | biome: terrestrial biome; feature: animal house; material: water of meat washing | place: Italy | collected 2015-05-12 | reverse complement strand
TTTGAAAACAAACGGGGGGGCTAGACTTTTTAAAATGAATGTTTGATGCTTTCATACCTACTTATTTTCGAGATGTCAACCGATGAGGATAAGAGTAGATTTATCCTCATCGAGCCGGGGGATTGTTAAGGGGGTGCAATATATCACATGCAATACTTATATATATGTAGTTCATTGCACCATTGCATCCAATTAATTGGCGGATGTGGATGAATCTGCTAAATGTGTGATAGCAATGCCATCTGTTAATACATATTCAGTCCGTTCAGATGTCGCCACCCTTGTCACCCAACCATTATCGACACATTTTTTTATGTAATTTTTTGCCTGCCGTTCTTTTACAGAGAAATACTGGCAAAACCTCTCGGTCAATGTGGTGGCAGAAATCGCCTCCTGGCCTTCCAGTGCCTCCAGCAGCCCATCCATCAGCCTGTCGCGCTCCTCCCCGATGGCACTGACTAATGTCAGCCCAATACGATTAAGGAGTATTTCGTCAGGTGTTTCAACCGCCCTCGCACTGAACGTCAGGTTGTAGCGAGCGCCCTGACCCTCTCGCGTCCCCAGTGAGATGACACCATCGGCCTCACCATGAATCGAAGAAGCTCCCCGCATGCTCATTACGCCAGCGTTAACCCCACCTGCATTAGGCGAAGCCTTTCTTGCGTGATGAACGATGATGTGTGCAGCGGCGCCGCTGATTTTTCGAATGGCTCGCATCACCTGACCCATTTCGCCATTGTTGTTTTCCTCTGCATTATGCATCCGAGCGAGGACATCCCAGATGATCAAATCCGGTTGAATGTCGTTGACAATATCTATTATTGCCTGTGATGCCATAGGATCTAATACATCAGTCGATTTATAATCGCCGCACCGCAAGAATGTTTTAATGTTTTTTGCATCTCCCAAGTTGGTCTGTTCCGACATGGTGTAGTACCGCTGCCAAAACAATCTGTCATTGACCTCAAAATCCATATACAATACGAGCGCTGGCCTTTTAATTTCCCAATTTAAAAATACACTACCGCTGGCTACAGCCAAGCCCAACTGCGTTGCAAGCATCGATTTACCCGTTTTGGGCGAGCCATTAATAATCCACTGTTCGCCTTTTTCAATCAGATTATCCACCACCCAATTAGGGCGTTGCTGGCTGGAAATTAATCCAGCAGCAGGACTGAAATTATAATGTTTTTCATTATTCATAAACATACCTATATTATTGTGGTGACTTAGTACTATGTTGATATGTCTCATCGTTTACATATATGCATAAGCTAATCATGCGTATATGTATAATTAACTACCCCGTGTTGTTGCAGATAAAGCGTTTTTATGTCTGGTATTGCGCTATCAATATGAAGGGCATGGATAATCAGGTATAAAAATGCCACCAACAATGGTGGCATTGGTCGTCTGTCCTCGATCAGCAAATGAGCCCGAGCGCCCGAAGGCGTTGGAGCGCCCGATCCTGTGCATCGTTCGAATAATCGGCTTCCAGAGTGATCCGAGCAAGGCGCTCAACCAGCCGCCTGCCACTTTCATCGAGCCTCACAGACACATCGAGCAATGACACTGTGTATTGAGTGTTACATGCCGATGCCAACGCAGCAGCCAGCACCCTGCTAGATCCGGTGCGCGGGTGTTCTGAAATGATTGCCAAAATTTCGTTTAGAATTTTCATCTATTTCCTCTATGTTGTTAAACAATATGGTGCCTTTTCGGCTGTCATAAATTCTGCTGGTTAGATACTGGTTGTGATGTAAACGCCCTCGATTGATCAGCACCAAGCGATGTTATGGCTGCGTTTTGTGTAATAACAAATAATCATCTAAACATTTTTTATGTCTGGTATTTCGCCATCAATATGGATGACCGTCACCGATATATAGGCATCAAGGTAGTTCCTCCTCGTGCCTCGTCAGACTCCACCTTGACCCCTATATTCGGCTCCTTTGTCATGCCATATTAATCGCTTCATACCCTCCATAAAAATGGGTTCTCCACCCCACTCCGGTCGCTGCGCAACCTACGGGGGTTCCGGGTTCGCTACTCTCACCACACCCACATTCTTACGTTCGTAAGAATGTTTTACCCCGCGTTCTTACGCTGTGTTGGCTCTGCGTTCTTACGGTTGCGACGAAGGCGTTCTTACGGTTGCGCCCCAGGGGGATTTGCCATGCTGTGATAGCAGCAAGGCTGTCCCCCTGTAGCCGCTCCCTTATCGGGATAAGTCGTCATCGGCATCGCGATGCCGATTGATGAATGCCGCCATGCCTCTCGGCGTTGTTGGGGCAGTTGAATCTGCGCTCGGCGAAGGCTCAGCCACTGTTGTGGGTGTAGCTACCTGGCGATGAGTTTTGTTATCCACAGAAAGCTCGGCGTGCGTTGTCCTGATATGGCTCAGGTCAGCATCCGCTGGGCAAGTGGGTAACACGTTACCATTAGCGGATTTACGATTGCCGTATTTGTCCACAGAAGACGTTGCCTGATGACCCATGATGTAGGCAATGCGCTGCCGGTCGAGCCCAGACGCTTTGAGCTCAGAGCCCATCTGATGGCGCCAGCTGTAAAAGGTCGGCAGCGATTTTCGCGCCGGCCAGAGGTTTTTGCCCGCCGCACGCAGCTTGTCCTGCAATGAGCCAATTTTTGCTTTCTTTGCCTCGGTCACCATGAGTTGCAATTTCTCTGGCGAAATCGTGTCAAACTGTAAGACCCTATCTGCACCACGTTTGCCATCATGACTTTTTTTGGCTCCGATAACGGTGAGCCGATTACCCTGCGCAGTTATGGTGGCTAGTTCAGCAGGTCTTATCCCCGCGCGCATAAACAACAATATGGCCGCCAACATAGCGCTGTCATTACGCGCCTTAAAATACTGAATCAGTGCAACGAGATCATCATTATCGACCTTTTTAACTCTTTTTTGTTTTGCCTTAACCGGTATATCTGGCCTACTCAGGGCCTGAATTCGCTCGGCCGCGTCGGGAAAATTCAACAATTGTTGATGATATACCAGTGCACAGCGCAGTTTTCGCCAATAGCCAGGACTGCATTTTGAAGCGCGAGCCAACAATTCATCCGCAATGTTTTTTGCTGTGATATTAAGGCCCTTTTCCTTTAGGATTTCATAATGATTTTTTGCCAGTCTTTCATATTCCTTTTCCGTTGCCTGTGTAGCCATTCGGTCATCTCCCAGAGCGCTTGAATAACGCCTTCTTTAGATAGTGGGCAGGATTTCCCCACCCACGACGTGGATCCCTTTATTAAAGGTGCGATTTAGTTTTAAATTAATGCTGAATGCGTGATGTAGACAGTGATTTACTGCGCCACAGAAATTCGCTGCATTAAAACACTCATCAATCTCTGCATGACAGCAGGAGTTGCCAGTAATGCGTCGACATCGAATTCGCTTTCTGTGTTTTTATCTTCAGTTTTTTGATTACAGCTCGGCACAGTAACTTGAGCCTGCTGACCAGCCATACAGGCATTAAATACCGTGTCAGCCCTACCCCTATAATCAGGGGCGTCCTCCATCAACCACTTGCCATAATGGCGTACCACCATTTCCGTACCGGTGTGCCCCATCTGACGGGCTATCCACTCGATGCTGATCCCCGCCGAGAGCAGTTGGCTTGCATAGGTGTGCCGAAATTGAGATGGCCCCCGATAACGCACCCCAGCAGCCTGACAGAACGGCCTGAAAAACCGCTCACGGAACTCATCAACCGAGGCATAACTGCGCCTTTTGGCGCTGTAGTAAGCCAGCAGGGTGCGTTGTTCACTCATCTGAGTGCGATTGTCCGACCTCGTGACCGTAATCTTCTTAGCCTTACGATGCTCCGCTAGCCTCATCAAGGTTTTGAGAGATCCAACAGCCTGTTCTGACAGCTCTATCGTGCGAATAGATCCCCTGGTTTTGGGCGTTTTGTACTGCCCATCAACCAACGCAAGGTCAACCAATAAGGTCTTCTTGTCGAGATTGACCGCCTCCGCACTGACCGCCATTAACTCACTGATGCGCAGACCCGTAGAGATACCGAGTTGGATGAGTGACACCTCCAGCAAATGGGTGCTTTTCAGGGCAAGAAATGCCTTAATTTCGTATTGATAAAATGGATCAGGTTCGTCCACCTCAAATTTACATTTTTTAATGCCATCCATTGGACTGGTATGAATAACACCATCGCTGACAGCTCGTGCAAAGACTTGTCTCAATATATCCAAATATTGGTTAATGGTATTTCCTTTATATTTTTTGTTGCAAAATTTCACTACGAGCAGTTCAATGTCACTCGCACGATATGACGTCAGCGGTTTATCACCAATCCATTTTATCAACTGTTCTGCTTTACGCTTCGAAATGTCATAGGTTGTCTGCGCATACTGGTATTTTTTGATTTCCAGGTGCTGACGAATGGCTGCCGCCAGTGAATGCTCATCAACAATGACTGAACGCACAGTGTTGTGTTTAGTTTTTTGTTTTTGAACGGTCCTTTTATTGGTTTGTTTGTTCATAATTACCCTCATTACAGTTATAAATACTCCTTCAATTACAAAAACAGCAATAGCAAAACGTGATGCTCACGCATCGATACCGAGAGGGTAATAGTGCACCTAAAAACAGCGATATAAATTACTCTGTGACGCTATAAACAGATAAGTTTCACCTCAAAATCCTGTTAATTTGTCAAATGCCAAGTATACATTAGCGATAGCTGATGTCATTTAATCGATATAATCAAATGTTCCCGTCAGATTTTTACTCAACATTGCATCAAGCAAATACCATGTGTTATTCACTTCACCCGAATTTGGGTAATAACAACCCGTTCAGCGTATCGAAGATAGCTGTGATATTGGTGGTATTTTTTAAATCTGAAGGGGTGATAACCCTTGTTTGAACGAGATAAACGTGTCGGTGTGTTCTACGCCATATTCATTTCGTTTCGATCCTTCGTGTTTACTGTCGTTGTTATGTCCTTGTTAGCAGCTTTATCAGCATACTACAACGATTGAGGACCACTCGTCAATGAAAATAACCCACAAAGAAAAAGAAATGTCAACATATTTTTATTAGGTTTTTTAAATATTTTCCAATGTGCTTAAAATCATTATAAATCATGAAGATAGGGCCATGCCCGCCCCATTAAACCGCCGAGAAATGCCTCATATTGGTTTTTTCATGGGGGGGAGACAGCCCTGTTACCCAAAAAATATGCGTCATCTTTACGGTGATTTTCCCCCTGACAGCAGGTGGTGGGGTATCAGGTCGGTAGGAAGGGATTGGATTTTCTCATTCAGCAGCCTAATGTTCACACGTTTGCCATAGCGGCCAAACGTCAGGCCGTTTTTACTGTGTCCCGCAAGTTCGGCTACAACATGCTCAGCGACATCCGCCTGCTGTAACTCATCGATGAAGGTATGCCGCAGCCCGTAAAGCGTGGGACGGCCCTGACCTACGATGCCAGCCTCATTGAGGTGGCGTTGGAAGCGACAGGTGATGTTATGCGCCCAGTCGTCGTCTTTGCCTGATGGTTGGTCATCGAACAAAAATACCTTCCCTTGACTGCGACGACTCTCCACATAGTCCAGGAATTGATGTCCGATCAACGCACTGTGCAGTGGCACGGTACGGTACGCATTGACGGTTTTGAGCTGCTGATCCGCCTCTCCCGCATCGACCATCAAACACCAAATCCCCTCAACCTGTTTGATGTTCTGAGTTTTGAGCTGGCAGGCCTCGGAAGGCCGCAACCCTGCGTATAGGCACAGCAGGGGCACCCACCAGTCCTGAATTTTCAACTTTTTGCCTTTCTGGGATTGTTTGCTGCGCAGGCTGGCAAACAGTTGGGCCAGTTGAGGGCGATACCAACGCACTCGCTCCTCATCCGCCCGTTTGTTCGGTTTTTTACCTGCCGTCAGCCCATCGAATGGGTTACGACTGCAATAGTCCAGTGCCACGCACCAACGGAAGAACTGTTTCAGGGCTGCCAGATAATCGGTCTTAGTTTTGAAACTGATGTCGCTCTTGCGCAGCAAGATGTTGCGGTACTCCTGCGCCAAGGTTGGGGTCACCTGATCGGCTTTGACCCCTTTGGCCCAGGTGACGAAGGCGTTGATCCGAAGTTGGAGCTGGCCCACCGACCTATGCTGGATCCCCTCACTGGTTTTAGTCTCGATGAATCTCGCCAATGCGTGGGTGAGCGTGATCCCACTGCTGGGGCAAGCTGGGGCATCAACAGAAGGTTCACGAGGTGTGGAAGGTGTTTGAGGAGGGATGAACCCCGCTGCTTTGAACGCGTCTAGATCGGCGCGGATCCAGCGATAGAAACTGCGGGGGGCTGTATCGGCAGGGGTAGCCGCGATAAGTGCGCGAGTACGAGCTGCCACTGCCAGGTTGCGGTCTACGGCGAGCTGACGATCTTTGGTGCAAAGGGAAGTACGGATAGCGAAGGGCAAGCCACGGTCACGTAGTGACTTAGGCAGCGGGAGACGAGTGTAGTAGGTGCCGGAGGCATTTTTACTCAGATACATGATTGTTCCACCCAGTTGATCCAGGAAAAAAATCACGTAAGTCTAGAAATGAAAAAACCCGTTGAAATTCAACGGGTTATATTTGGCGGTGAGGGAGGGATTCGAACCCTCGATACGTTGCCGTATACACACTTTCCAGGCGTGCTCCTTCAGCCACTCGGACACCTCACCAAATTTTGGTCTGTGGTTTAACGTGTTCAGCCAACACGGTGTTCGCTACGCTGTTGCGCTGGAACGGGGCGTAATTTAGGGGAAAGCCCCGCCCGCGTCAACGGCTTTTTTCACCTGGCGAACCGTTCGAACACTTAATGCACAGATTCCGGTGCAACCTGGATTTCCGGCAGGTTGAGGAAGCCGGAACGTTCGCATTCGGCAACCAGTTCGTGGGTGGCAGCGATGGTGCTTTGCACGAACAGCAGGAACTGCTCGACGCTGAGTCCGGCCTTGGTAAAGACGGTGTGGCCGACCACCAGCCGCGGCAGGTTGTCATCGATGATATCGAGGAACACCTTGAGGGAGGGGTACTGCATATTGAGTCGGCCCAGTTCGGCAACCAGCGGCAGCATTGCGGAGGGGCGCACTTCCAGCTCGGAGGAGAACAGCAGGCCTTCCTCTTCCACGAAGATCCGGCTCTCCTGAATACCATCGACCGACTGCAAAGAGACAATGTGGATACCGTGACACTGGTCGCAGACATAGTGCTCGATACGAGCCTGTTGCAACCAACGCATTATCATTTCGGAGCTGGGGATATTCATCATTTCCACGACAAGATTGGGATCAAGGGGCGCAGTCTAAACCAATTTGCTATCAACAAAAAGCACGCCAACCCGATAACCCTGCGGCTCGCTTCTTTTTGGCAAGCGCTATGCATATACTCAGCCAAATCCACGATGACGCTTGCCCCACAGGGGGCCCCATGACTATCCAAGAAAAGTATCGCCTTCATCTGAAATCACTCTCGGATGAGCTGCTCACCCTGCAAAAACCCATCCGCATTCTGGATGCCATCAAATGGCCACGCCATCTGCAGGATCGCTTTCTGGCAAGCGGTGGCAGGGAGCTGCCCGCTATCGACAGGCACTTCTATGATGCCCTCCCCCTCGGCTTCGATCCGCGCAACAAGTATCTGGAGCTCAAGGAGCTGCGGGACCGGATCCGCAGAAAACTGGGGCCACAGGACGATCTTGGCCGGATCCTGCAAGAGACGGTCGATCAGTACATGGTGGTGATCGAGATGCTGCGCCAGCGCGGCCAACCCGATTTTCAGCGTTACAGCCAGCTGCTTTATGGCTCTGCCAGCGATCACCTGCGCGGGGATCGCAAGACCCTCAAGGAGCTGGGCGCCCGCCTGTGCGATATCTTCTCCCTGCCCGGCGCCCGCCATCTGGTGCGCCCCTACCCCAAGGAGTTCGAAGGAGAAGCCGCGGTCGCCAAACTGCAGGGCAAGCTGTCGAGCTACTTCAGTGACGGCACTGTGCAGGTGAAGCTGAGCGATGGCATCGTCTCCGATGCCGCTGCCGGTGGCGACTACATCAAGCTCAACTCCCACGCCCGTTTCTCCGAGCTGGACTTGCAGGTGCTGGAGGTACACGAGGGGTGGGTCCATGTCGGCACCACCCTCAACGGTCGCCAGCAGCCTTATGCCACCTGGCTGAGCGCCGGTTCACCGCGGATCACCGCCTGTCAGGAGGGGCTGGCTGTCCTGATAGAGACCCTCACCTTCAGCTCCTTTCCGGATCGGGCCAAGCGTATCTCCGATCGGGTGATGGCCATCGACATGGCCGAGCGCGGCGCCGATTTTATCGAGGTGTTTCAGCACTTCGTGCAGCAGGGCACCAGCGAGCACGACGCCTACAAGATCACCCAGCGGGTCTTTCGTGGCGGCATGGTGGGCGGCGGCGCCTGCTTTACCAAGGATCTCTCCTACGTGCGTGGCTATGTGGAGACGGTCAACTTTATCCGCAGCGCCGTGCTGGAAGGGGTGCCCGAGATCCTGCCGATGCTGTTTGTCGGCAAGGTGACACTGGATGACATTCCGGTGCTCTATCAGCACTATCTGGAGGGGCTGATTGCCGCTCCCCGCTATTTGCCGCCGATGTTTCGCGATCTCACCGGCCTCTATGTCTGGTTCGGTTTTGCCTCCGGCATGTCGCTGGTCGATATCGGCCGGGTACAGCACCATTTTCGCCAGCTGTTTCAACGCCTGCCGGTGGCCGACCCCATCATTGCGCCGGTGGATATCGAGATCGACTGAACCACAGCGATAGAAGTTGGGGAAAATAAAAAGGGCGCCAGATTGGCGCCCTTCTCGACGATTCAAATATCGCAGCCGAATTACTTGTAGGCCCGACCTTCGAGATAGTGTTTGCGACAGAGCGACACATAGCGATCGTTGCCGCCGATCTCCACCTGTTCGCCATCACGCATCACCTGCCCCGCTTCGTTGACCCGGGAGTTCATGTGAGCCTTGTTGCCACACCAGCAGATGCTCTTCAGCTCTTCAAACTTGTCGGCCAGACAGAGCAGATGGTAGGAGCCCGGGAACAGCTCGCCGCGAAAATCGGTCTTGAGGCCATAGGCCATCACCGGAATATCCTGCTCATCGACGATGCGGGCCAGCTGGTAGACCTGCTCACGGGTCAGGAACTGGGCCTCGTCCACGATGAAAACATCGATATGTTTCTTCGCATGGCGCGCTTTCACCATTTCAAACAGATCGCAGCTGTCGCTGAACACGTCCACCTTCAGTTCAAGGCCAACCCGGGCACTGATCACCCCGACCCCGAAACGGTCATCGATGGCTGGCGTCATCGCCAGAGGATGCATGCCCCGCTCCAGATAGTTGAAGTGCGCCTGAATGAGCTGGGTGGATTTGCCTGAATTCATGGTGGCAAATTTGTAGTGCAGTGAAGCCATGATACTGTTCCGAAACTGAATTTATGGGGCGCATGCTAACCAAAGCCCCTGACAAAACCAAGGGGCCCGCGGGCCCCTTGCTCTATAAATGTTACGCGGTGGCCAGAGCTGGCCGCGCTTTGGCCTTTTTCAGGTGATAGCCGGTAAAGAGCACGAACCAGAGGGCACTGACACTGAAACCGGCCAGGCTGGAGTGCATCAAGCCCATCGCCAGGTAACCGATGGCCGCGCCGAAGGCGATGGCCAGTGCATAGGGCAGCTGGGTCATCACGTGATCGATGTGATGGCAACCGGCACCGGTGGCAGAGAGGATGCTGGTGCTGGAGATGGGTGAGCTGTGATCCCCGAACACCGAGCCAGCCAGTACCGCAGCCAGCATCGGCAGCATCAGGCTGATGTCGCTGGCGGCGGCCATGTCACCGGCCAGCGGCAGCATGATGCCGAAGGTACCCCAGCTGGTACCGGTAGCAAACGCCATGGCACAGGAGAGGATAAAGACCACGGCAGGTAGCACTTCGATCGGCAGGTTGCCGTTAGCCAGCGAAGCCAGGTACTTGCCGGTCTCCACGTCGCGCACCACGGCACCTATGGTCCAGGCAAACAGCAGGATGTTGATGGCTGGCAGCATGGCCATGACGCCTTGCGGCGCGGCCTTGATCCAGTTCTTGGCACCCAGCTTCAGGCGCATCGCCAGACCGATGGAGACCACCAGACTGCACAGGGCACCGTAGACCAGCGAAGAGCCGACGTTGGTGTTTTCGAACGAGCCGAGCACGCTGAACGGCAGCCCTTTCTCGCTCAGCACCGCAGCACCGGAATCGATCATGAAATAGATGGTGGCGGCGGTCAGGGTCAGGATCGGCAGTACCATGTCGATCATGCCGCCGTTGCTCTCTTCCGGGCTCTCCATATCCAGACCGATGGGGCGGCCCTTGGACTCATCCCACAGCTTGCCTTCCAGCGCCCACGCTTCGTGTTGACGCATCGGGCCGATATCGAGTTGGAATGCAATCACCACCAGCACCATGATCAGGGTGAAGACGGCGTAGAGGTTCATCGGGATCATCTCGACAAATGCCGCGATGGGGCTCTGCTCGGTCAGACCGTGGGCCGCCATGATGCCGCCAACCAGGGCGATGATATAGGCGCCCCAGGAGGAGATGGGCATCAGCACGCAGACCGGCGCCGCGGTGGAGTCCAGCAGATAGGCCAGTTTGGCACGGGAGATCTGGAAGCGGTCGGTCACCGGACGGCAGATGGCCCCCACCGACAGGCTGTGGAAGAAGTCATCGATAAAGAAGGCAAACACCATCATGCCAGTCAGGGCTTTGGCGCCCTTGCGGGTCTTGGCACGACGCTCGGCCCACTCGGCAAAGGCACGGGTCGCCCCGGAGACGCTCATCAGGCTGATGAGGCCACCCAGCAGCAGCATAAACAGGATCATGTTGACGTTGTCACGATTGAGCGCGCCATCGACCCAGAAGATCTTGAGCACGGTATTCAACATGTAATGCAGGGATTCGAGGGGTGAAAACTGATTGAGCAGCAAACTGCCGGTGACGATGCCCACACCAAGGGACAGCAGCACGCGGCGGGTCATGATCGCCAGCGCGACAGCCAACAGGGGGGGAAGAACGGACCAACCGGAGTCGGCGAAATGACTAATGTCCATGATCTCTTTGCACCTAAAGATTACAGGTGGAGATCTACCGAGAGGATCTAAAGAAACAAAACCTATGGGGAGGTCATACTCCTCAGCCCCTTCAGGTAGCGCTCCATAGTGGATGACTATGGCAGTCCTGCACCTATTAGATGCAGAACCAGCAGCCCGGTATGATGGCCTGGCCACTTCGGCGCTGACTCCTTTCCTTGTGCATCACAGGCATCACCCTCCGCACAAATACTCATAGGCAGCGCGCCTCTACTTAAAGGTATTCGCCGCACATTTTATCGAGATGGCAGCTTATAGCAAGTTTTTTGATTAAATAATCATAATAAACATATCAAGGTCGGAAAATGGTAGTCAAATGATGCAACAACGCCAGCTTTGACGCTATTTTCACCTACTGCGGTTTCATTGGCATCCAATCACCAAGCCTATTGCTGGCCATATTAAATATCTGTATTGATGTTCCCCACGGATATAATATTTAACCCGGCTTGACTTATTTAAATCACCAAGCAAGAATCAGCTGGAACATAATATTTTTCTCTGACTCGACGTGGTAACTCCTATGAATGAATTTTTAAAGGTACTGCTTAATATCCGCAGTCTGCGTGCGACCTGCCGCGAACTTTCTCTGGAACAACTGGAAGAGGCACTGGAAAAACTCTCTGCGATCGTTGCTGAGCGTCAGCAGGATGAAGCTGCCGAGCGTCAGGCCCGTGAAGAGCATCTGCGGAAAATTAACGAATATAGCGAAATGCTGAAAGCCGCCGGTATTGACCCGGCAGAATTGGTAAGCGCTGTCGCTACCAACCCCGGCAAATCAGAAAAAGCCAAGCGGGCGCCACGTCCTGCCAAATATCGCTATCAGGATAATGGCGTAGAGAAAACCTGGACCGGCCAGGGCCGTATGCCTTCGGCTATTGCCAGCGCAGTGGCAGCAGGCAAATCACTGGAAGACTTTGCTATCTGATCTCAATCTCGTTGCTAATAAAAAACCTCGCCAAGGCGAGGTTTTTTATTGCCGCTTAAATGTGACATATCAGATAGCCGATTGCGGGCGATCTGCTGCCTTGACCCACAGCACTTCACGATCCCCTGCCACGCAGATGAGATAGCGGGCAACGGTAAAGAACCAGTCACTCATCCGGTTCAGATAGGGCAGCACCTCGGGATTGACCCGCTCTTCCCGGCTCAATGTCAGCAGCAAGCGCTCGCAATGACGCACCAGAGTACGCACCACATGTGCTTGCGCCGCGGCACGGGAACCACCGGGCAATATAAATTGGCGCAGCGGTGGCAATGGCTCACTATAACGATCTATCTGCTGTTCAAGGCGAGTGGTCCAGGCGGCATTAACTTGCCAAATTGATTCATTCTGGGCGTCGCTGGAGAATGCCAACTCCCCCCCCAGATCAAACAACTCCTGTTGCAACAGCTGTAAATCAGCCAATAAGCCGACCTCTTGCGACGGCACGTCACAAATCAGCAAGCCAATATGGGAGTTGAGCTCATCGATATAACCGTAGGTCTCGACCCGCAAATGATCCTTGGGCAACTGGATACCATCGGCCAGCCGGGTCATGCCCTTGTCGCCCTGCCTCGTATATATTCTCATACCGACATCCTGTTAATAATGGGAATAATCATGGACTCGAGTCCATTGAGTTTGATTTCGTAAGCCAACGCCAGCGTCTGGCCCAATTTACCCGCCGGAAAACCGCTGCGCGCCATCCACACCAGATAGGGCTCGGGAATATCGATGATACGCCGCCCCTGATATTTACCGTAAGGCATCTTGTTGGTCAGGGTCAGCAGCACCTGTTCGTCGGATAGCCAATCCATATTAATCGATATCCAGATATTTATGAGTCTGGATTGAGAGTCGCCAGTTACGCGCGATACAGGTATCCATCGCCAATTGGGTGGCCCTTGGCTTCTGGCTGATCGGCTGCAAGGCAATGACCACATCAGGGCGCAGGGTAGCAGTAGCGAGCAGCGTATCCAGCTCTTCAATATGGTGCTCGGTGGCCACCGGATGCTTGATCTCGTTGGCCCGCTCCAGCGCCGAGACCAGCACAGGCAGCCCCCCTTTCATGCCAATTTTGGGGGAGACGGTCACCCAGGTCTGCTCATGGGTCTTGATCTCGCTGGTGCCACTGGTTTCAATCTGCACCTGATAACCCGCCGCCAGCAGGGCTGACGAGAGTTCGTGCAGATCGTAGAGGCAGGGCTCGCCACCGGTGATCACCACATGGCGCGCCTGATAACCCAGATCGCCAAAGCTCTTGATAATCTGCGCGGTGCTGAGTTGGCTCCAGCAATCGGATTCGTTGGAGCGATCCAGCACCGCCGCCTTACCCACTTCACGAGCCGGATCAACAACCCAGGTATGACGGGTATCGCACCAGGGGCAGCCCACCGGGCAACCCTGCAGGCGAACAAAGATGGCGGGCAGGCCGGTAAAGATGCCCTCCCCCTGGATGGTCTGGAAAATCTCGTTGATTGGGTAGTGCATCTCGATCACGGCTTGTTGCAAAAGTCGCGGATTATACCCCAAGCCACGGCAAGACGCAGGCTCACTCTGCGCTTTTCTCACCCAGCCCGGTTTTCTCAAACAGTCTGGCCATGATGCCCGCCTTGTCGGCCAGATAGTTGTTCAGGCCGCGACTGCGCAGTTCACACGCAGGACACGTGCCGCAACCGTCACCGGCAATGCCGTTGTAGCAGGTCAGGGTCTGCTGGCGCACCGTGTCGAGGTGACCATAGTGATCCGCCAGTGCCCAGGTCTCGGCCTTGTCGAGCCACATCAAGGGAGTTTCAAAACGGATGCCGCGATCCAGCCCCAGCGACACCGCCTGATTGAGGGCCTTGACGAACTCGTCACGGCAATCGGGATAGCCGGAGAAGTCGGTCTCGCAGACACCGGTGATCACCGCTTCGGCGCCCACCTGATAGGCATAGATGGAAGCCAGGGTCAGGAACAGGATATTGCGGCCCGGCACGAAGGTGTTGGGCAGCCCGTTATCCTGCAGCTCGCAGCTGACAGGAATGTCGTCACGGGTCAGGGCAGAGACCGCCAGCTCATTGAGCAGCGTCACATCCATCACCTTGTGGGCGGCAATCCCCAGTGCACTGCCCAGACGGCGCGCGGTGTCGATCTCTTCCCGATGGCGCTGGCCATAGTCGAAGGTGATGGCGTGCACTTCATCATACCGGGCCAATGCCTGCACCAGACAAGTAGTGCTGTCCTGACCGCCGCTGAAAACCACGACTGCTTTTTTCATCTTGATAACTCCTTGAATTGTCACGCGCGGCGGCCTTCGGCAAAGTCCTGCCACTGGGTATTCAACCGATTGAACAGGGTCAGCAAGGGCGCATAGCGCTCCGGCCTCCCCTCCCACCGGGACAAGAGGTGATAGCCCGCCTCTATGGTAGAGAGGGCATCGGGAAAGGGTTTCTTGCGAATGGCATATTGACCGGCAATGGCACCAATGCCGATGCGGGGCAAGCGGGCCAGTGCCGGGTTGCTCTGCAACATGCGATAGGCTTTGCGCCAGGTGCCGTCAAGCAAGATAAAGGCGACGGATGCGGAGCCAGAGGATTCACTCTCCCACTGTTGGCGAAGATCGGTCAGCGAAATGGCATCCTCATCCGGCCAGAGTAGATAGCAGCGACGGGAAGGATCTGCAAGCAACCCATTGAGCCACTCATCGCGGGAAAAGTCCTCCCCCACATGGATCTCGCACTGTTGCAAAGAGGCCGCCAGCAGCGCCGCAGTCCCCTTGGGATGTGCCACCTCGTTGGGGTGCTGCAAGATGTAGAGGGGCGTGTGATTGTCAACCGGCACAATATAATCGCACAGGCAGGCTTTGAGGGCTCGGGTGCAACGTGTACAGTATCGACTGTTCTTGTCGTTGGACTGTTTCATGTTGTCAGACAAATCTGGATTGCTCTGGGTTATCACGCTCTCTCTCACCAGCTTGCTACTCTTCTTTACCGTTCCCAATCTTCAGCTCTCCTTCGATCGGCCCTTGATCGCCGGGGGCGAAGGGTGGCGGATCATAACAGGCAATCTGGCTCATACCAATCTGTGGCACCTGCTGCTCAATCTGGGCGGCCTCGCCATCCTCTATAGCCTGTTTCGCGACTATCTGGGTGGGGCTCGCCTGCCGCTGCTGATGTTGCTGCTCTGGCTGGCAGTGGGCTTGGGGATCTGGTGGTGGTGCCCGCAGACCCAGTGGTACATGGGACTATCCGGCTCGCTGCATGGTCTGTTTGTCTGGGGGGCAATGCAGGATATCCGCCACGGACGCCGCACGTCGGGCTGGCTACTGTTGGCAGGGATGGGGCTCAAGCTGGCGATGGACTTCTACAACGCAGGAGAGAGCCCGATATCCACCCTGATCAATGCCAGGGTACACATCGGCTCTCATCTTATCGGGGCCGGTGCAGGCCTGTTGCTCGGCCTGCACCGTGTATCACTGAGTGAGCCTGTTACGCACCAGCCAGCTCGGCATTGATGCTGGCCAGCATGGCGGCCGGATCGGCAGCCTGCGTAATGGGGCGACCGATAACCAGATAATCGGACCCCGCCTCGACCGCCGCTTTCGGTGTCATCACCCGGCGCTGATCCCCGGCCGCTGAACCGGTCGGGCGAATACCCGGGGTCACCAGCTTGAACTCATCACCCAGCAAGGCTTTAAGCTCATGGGCCTCGTTGGCAGAGCAGACAACCCCATCCAAGCCGGATGCCTTGGTCAAGGTAGCCAGCCGGATCACCTGCTCGGCAGGGCTCACATCCAGACCAAGAGGGATCATGTCGGACTGCTCCATGCTGGTCAGCACGGTCACCCCGATCAACAATGGCGCCTTGTCGCCATAAGGCAGCAGCGCCTCTTTGGCGGCACGCATCATCCGCTCACCACCACTGGCATGCACGTTGACCATCCAGACACCGAGCTCGGCACTGGCTGCCACGGCTTTGGCAACGGTATTGGGAATATCGTGAAACTTCAGATCCAGAAAGACATCGAATCCCTTGGCCACCAGCTGGCGTACAAACTGCGGGCCAAACAGGGTAAACATCTCCTTGCCTACCTTGAGACGGCACTGGGCCGGAGAGATACGTTCAACGAACGCTAAGGCATCTGCCTCGTGCTGATAATCCAGCGCTACCAGTACTTTGGGATCTTGCATCTCACATCCTATTGCTTGTTATTCACCGTCCAGACCACGGATCGGCTTGATGGAACCCCACTGGCGACAAGACGGGCACTGCCAGAACAGCGAGTGAGTGGCAAAGCCGCACTGCCGACACTTGTGGGTTGACTTGATTTTGATCTGCTCGCCGACCAGCTGTTGCAGCAGTTCGAGGCTCTCCTTGGCAGGCCCCTCCTCCGCACTGGCCAGCTGAAAACCCACCAGCTGGTAAAAACCTTTCATCGACGGATGACGACGCAGCTGACGCAACACCAGCGAACGGGCCTGGCTCAGGCCATCACGCTCTTCAACCAGCTTGGCAAGGGCCAGGGTCACGCTGACACCGGCGTGATCTTCCACTGCCTTCTCAAGCAGCGGGATCAACGCAGGCGTGCGCCCCAACTGCTGATAGCACTCGAGCAATTTGGGCATTGCCTCGGAGGCAAAGTCGATATCCTGCTCGAACACCCGCAGCAACTCCTTGCTGGCCTGCTCATACTCCCCCTCTGCCATGGCGAGCTCAGCGAGGCGCAAACTGGCCCGGGCACATGCCGGATTGATACTGAGCGCCCGTTTGAGCTTGGCCAGCCCCTCCCCTTTATTGCCCTCACGCAGCGCGATCTCGGCTTGCTCGCAATAGAAATGGGAGATGGGGTCGGCCAGCTTCTTGCCCTGGAATTTTTGCAGACGAACCGCCACATCGATGGCCTTGTCCCAATCCCGCAACTGCTGATGGATGATCAACAGCTGTGCCAGCGCCGTCTCTTCATAGTCGCTGTCGTCACACAGCTCATTCCAGAGCGCTTCCGCTCGGTCCAGCAGACCTGCAGCCAAAAAGTCGCGCGCAAGCTCCTGCAGGGCAAGCTGTCGCTGCTCCCGGGTCAGTTGGCGGGTTACCAGGTTCTGGTGGATCTTGATGGCACGATCGACCTCCCCACGCTGGCGAAACAGGTTGCCGAGGGAGAGGTGTGTTTCGATGGTTTCACTGTCCACCTCAAGCAGCTGGATAAAGAGATCCACCGCCTTGTCGGATTCATCGGACAGCAAATAGTTGAGGCCCGCCACATACTGGCGGGAAAACTGGTTACTCTGTTTTTGGGTGTCCTGGCGAACACTCCTGCGACCCATGTACCAGCCATAACCGGCGGCGATGGGCAACAGCAGGAAAAGCAGTTCAAGCATTGAGGAACATTATTCCTTACCCGGTGACCGGGCCAGCTCCAACTCGCGGGATTGACGACGCATGGTGCGGTTGAGGGTGCGGTTTTGCATTTTCAGGCGCAGGAACAGCAGGCCGAATACCAGCCAGCCCAGCAAAAAACCGCCAGCGAAGAAGAAGCCCAACAGCATGGCAAGCGAAAACTCACCCTGAGCGATCAGGTAATTGAACTGAACCAGCTGGCCATTTTGTGAGCCCAGCGCCAGGGTCAGAACAAACACCAGCACCAGCGGAATGAGGGCCAAAATACGCTTCATAAGAGCTCCCTGTCAGTATCTAATGAGAGGCTGATTATCCTTAAAATCGCAGGCAGACTCTAGAGTGAATGGGAAAAGAGTTTAAGAAACAAGACGATTGGCACAGGAATCGGTGCCAAAAAGAAAAAAGGCATACCCGAGGTATGCCCATTTCTGCATTATTCAATGATGTTGACGCGCTCGCGCAACTCTTTGCCAGGTTTGAAGTGCGGGACATATTTCCCGGTCAGTTCAACCTTGTCCCCAGTCTTGGGGTTGCGGCCCACACGGGGCGCACGATAGTGCAGTGAAAAACTGCCAAATCCGCGGATTTCAATCCGGTCGCCGTTTTGCAAGGTCGACGCCATCTGCTCAAGGATCTCCTTGATGGCGGCTTCGACATCCTTGGCCGGCATATGCATGCGGCTGGCTGCCAGTTGTTCGATGAGATCTGATTTGGTCATAACGTTAAATCTCCTTCCCCGATCACATGCAATATTCATTTTGCCAGGATAAAAAAGGGCGGCGCAATGCCGCCCTTTTCTTGCATCAAGGATTACTCACCCTTGGCGGCTTTGAACGCTTCCATCATAGCATTGCTGAACACAACTTCTTCTTGCTGGTTCAGGTTATCGATAGCAACACGCTCATCAGCCTCGTCCTTAGCACGGACAGACAGGCTTACGGTGCGGTTCTTACGATCAACGCCCATGAATTTAGCTTCAACTTCGTCACCAACAGACAGCACCAGAGTGGCGTCTTCTACACGGTCACGAGCAGCGTCGGAGGCACGCAGGTAGCCTTCTACGCCATCAGCCAGTTCGATAACGGCACCTTTGGCATCAACCTCGGTAACCTTACCCTTCACGATAGCACCTTTCTTGTTGTCAGCCAGGTACTTGTTGAACGGGTCTTCTTCGATCTGCTTGACACCCAGGGAGATGCGCTCACGCTCCGGATCCACTTGCAGAACAACGGCTTCGATCTCGTCGCCTTTCTTGAATTCACGCACGGCTTCTTCGCCCTGGTTGTTCCAGGAGATGTCAGACAGGTGAACCAGGCCGTCGATGCCGCCATCCAGACCGATGAAGATACCGAAGTCAGTGATGGACTTGATCTTGCCGGAAACACGGTCGCCTTTGGCGTGAGTTTCGGCAAACAGCTGCCACGGGTTGGATTTGCACTGCTTCAGACCCAGGGAGATACGACGACGCTCTTCGTCGATGTCCAGAACCATCACGTCAACCACGTCGCCAACGTTAACAACTTTGGACGGGTGGATGTTCTTGTTGGTCCAATCCATCTCGGATACGTGTACCAGGCCTTCAACGCCTTCTTCGATTTCAACGAAGCAGCCGTAGTCGGTCAGGTTGGTCACGCGGCCAGACAGACGGGTGGTCTCCGGGTAACGCTTGGCGATAGCAACCCAGGGATCTTCGCCCAGCTGCTTCAGACCCAGGGATACACGGGTACGCTCGCGGTCGAACTTCAGAACCTTGACAGCGATCTCGTCGCCAACGTTGACGATTTCGGAAGGATGCTTAACGCGCTTCCACGCCATGTCGGTGATGTGCAGCAGGCCGTCAACACCGCCCAGATCTACGAATGCACCGTAGTCGGTCAGGTTCTTGACGATACCCTTAACTTCTTGACCTTCTTGCAGGTTAGCCAGCAGGCTTTCGCGCTCGGAGGTGTTCTCGGTCTCGATCACGGCACGACGGGAAACAACAACGTTGTTGCGCTTCTGGTCCAGCTTGATGACTTTGAACTCGAGTTCTTTGTTTTCCAGGTGAGCGGTGTCACGGATCGGACGCACGTCAACCAGAGAACCCGGCAGGAAGGCACGGATGCCGTTCAGTTCAACGGTGAAACCACCCTTGACCTTGCCGTTGATGATACCGATAACGGTAGCTTGCTCTTCGTAAGCCTTCTCAAGCTGCAGCCAGGCTTCGTGGCGCTTGGCTTTTTCGCGGGACAGCTTGGTTTCGCCGAAACCATCTTCGATAGAGTCCAGAGCCACGTCAACGGTGTCGCCGACGTTGATTTCCAGCTCGCCCATGGCGTTCTTGAATTCTTCAGCCGGGATAGCGGACTCGGATTTCAGACCGGCGTCAACCAGTACGAAACCGTTCTCGATAGCAACGACAGTACCCTTGACGATGGAACCTTGACGGGTTTCAACGGCGTTCAGGGACTCTTCAAAGAGTTGAGCAAAAGATTCGATCATTGTTTATGTCACAAATGAAACATCCACTTGCAATCCGGCACAAGCGGGGCTGTTTTAAATAATCTGCGCCATCCTTGGTGCAGACGACCGGATGTCAGCTTGCGCTGGCATCACCAAGTTGTTGCTCTGCATAGGCGAGTACTGTTGCCAGCACTTCATCTATGGTCATGGCGGTAGAGTCTACCACCAGAGCATCTTCTGCCGGTTTCAGGGGTGCAGTAGCGCGATTTCTGTCGCGATCGTCACGTTCCCGAATCTCGGTTAAAAGACGCTCAAAGTTAACATCAAAGCCCTTATCTTGCAACTGCTTATAGCGACGCTGGGCCCGTTCTTCGGCACTGGCGTCGAGGAAAATCTTCACCTCGGCCTCGGGGAAAACAACTGTGCCCATGTCACGACCATCGGCAATCAGACCCGGGGCCTGACGAAATGCCCGCTGACGGCGCAGCAAGGCTTCGCGCACCCGGGGGAAGGCGGCGATTTTACTGGCAGCATTACCCACTTCTTCGGTGCGGATGGTGCGGGAGACATCTTCCCCTTCCAGGATCACCTTGACCAGATCGCCCTCAACCTGAAATTGCACATCCAGATTGGCGGCCAGCGGCACCAGTGAGGCTTCACTGTCCAGCTCTACATCGTGATGCAGGGCGGCCAGGGACAACACCCGATAGATGGCGCCCGAGTCCAGCAAGTGCCAACCCAGCTTCTCAGCAAGCAGCTGACACAAGGTGCCTTTACCTGCACCACTGGGGCCATCAATTGTCATTACGGGGGCCATCTGAGGCATAACTTCTCTCCTGCACTGTGTTGCTCCCATCCCGAAGGGGTGGGTTAATGGGCGCCGATTATACCCGAATGTGGTGAGCCTGGCAGTCATCAATCCGCACAAAGGGCCAAAACCCCGCCGGACAGCTGTGCTTGTATCTCATTTGGAGATTTCATTAAGCAATGCAGGGACTTGTTCTTATGGTCGTTCCTGACAAGGCGCGCTAAACTGGCCCCCTTTTTTGAGCCGTTAGTAGTAAGGAGCAACCTATGAGCAGCGTTACCCTCGTGGCCAAATCCAAATTGCCAACCCCCTGGGGCACCTTCACGCTGGTAGGTTTTCAGGAAACCGGCACAGGCAAAGATCACGCCGCACTGGTGATGGGCGACATTACCGGTGAAGAGCCCGTGCTGGGCCGGATCCACTCAGAGTGCCTGACCGGCGACGCCCTGTTCAGCCTGCGTTGTGACTGCGGTTTCCAGTTGCAGGCGGCCATGGAGAATATCGCCAAAGCCGGTCGTGGCGTGTTGCTGTATGTGCGTCAAGAGGGCCGTGGCATCGGCTTGCTCAACAAGATCCGCGCCTATCACCTGCAGGATCAGGGGGCCGATACCGTGGAGGCCAACGTAGCCCTTGGTTTCGCCGCCGATATGCGCGACTACACCATCTGCGCCGATATGCTCAAGCAGCTTGAGGTCAAGTCTCTCAAACTGATGACCAACAACCCGCGCAAGATGAAAGCGATGGAATCCTTCGGTATTCCGGTGGCCGAACGGGTACCGTTGCAGGAAGGGCGCAATCCCCACAACGAGTTCTATCTGTCGACCAAGGCCAACAAGCTGGATCATATGCTGAAGAAGTGAGCCTGCATTGACGAATGCCAGATAGTCAAACGCCTCCCATTGGGAGGCGTTTTTCTTGGGATGACCACACATCAACCCAAGCTATCTAAGTGGCACGGTCAGATTGGCCAGCAGAGCTTCAAGCTCTTCGCCAGTGCGGGCAGCACAGTATTGTTCGACCCGCTCGCGGGTCAATTGCGGCGCGAGACGTTCAATCAGATCGTAGAGATAGCCGCATAAAAATGCCCCTCTGCGCAACCCGATAGCGGCCACACCGCCTGGTAGCCAGGGCGCCGTTTTGAGCACCAGATCGCCATCGCGCTGGGGCTCCCAGGCAAAAGTTGCCATCACCCCGATGCCCATCCCTTGTCTGACATAGGTCTTGAGCACATCGCTGTCGCTCGCACAGCAGGCGATCCGGCTCTCGGCATGAGCGCAATCAGTGCCATGTGCAGCAGAGAGCGCCCTTCCATCGGTCACCAATGCAAACTCCACCAGCTCGGCCGGGGTCAGCGATGTTGCTTTGGCCAACGGATGATCCTTGGGCAGCACCAAGCCCCGTTGCCACTGAAAAGAGGGGAGCATGAGCAGATCGCTCCCCTCCTCCGGTTCATCCGCCAGCAGCAGATCGGCAGCGCCATCATGCACGGCTGCGCGGCACTGCGCCGCACTCCCCTGCATCACAGTTACGGCAACTTTGGGAAAGCGGGCCATGAAACCCTTGAGGATGGCGGGCAGAATATAACGGGCTTGCAGATGAGTGGCGGCAATGGTGAGGGTTCCCTGCTCCGGATGCACATGCTGCCTGGCCATCACCTTGATGGTGGCGACCTTGTCCAGCACCTCCGCGGCCACTTTGATCACATCCCGACCGATGGGGGTGATCTGGGTCAGGTGTTTGCCGCTGCGCTCGAAGATCTGGATCCCCAGCTCATCCTCCAGCATCCGCACCTGTTTGCTGATCCCGGGCTGGGAGGTAAAGAGGCTCTCGGCGGTGGCCGACAGATTCAGCCTGTGGTTCGCCACCTCGACGATATAGCGCAATTGCTGCAATTTCATGGTGTAGCCCTCAAGCGAACCCACCGTTAATAGTAACAAACTTTCAGCAATGGCCCGCCGCCATCAGGCCGGACGCTCCTTGAGTAGAAAATCGCGCAAGGCACGGTTGGCCATGGAGAGCGGATCGCCACGCCGCCACGCCACACAGAGGTCGAGGTAGATGGGCGGGTCGAAGGGCACGCCACTCAGATCCGGCTCCTCTTCCAGCACCATCCGCAAGAAGGTGGTCACCGCAAAGCCTTGCCGCACCACCGCCTTGAGCAGAGGGATAAGATTGCTCTCGAAGGCGATATCGGGTTCAACGCCCAGGCTCTGGGCCAGCGCCTCCATATGCTCCCGGTGATAAAAGCCACGGCGAAACAGCGCCAACTCCTGAGCAAAGAACTGCGAGAGGGTGACGGCTGATGCGCCACGCAAGGGGTGATCGTCCCCCACCACCATCAACATCTCTTCGCTCAGCAGATGTGCCCCCTCGATGGCGGGGGGGAGATCACTGGTGATGAGAATGGCCAGATCGAGGGAGCCATCCACCATCCGGCTGAGCAGCTCACGGGTGCCGGCCTCTTCGACCCGGATCTTGAGGCCGGGATAGCGATGCTTGAAGGCCATCAGACGAGGGGGAAAATAGTAGGAGCCCATCATGTAGGGGATCCCGATCCGCACCTCCCCCCGCTCCAACCCCTTGAGCTCGGCCATCTCGGCCTCGGCCTGATGCATCTGCAACAACAAGCGCTCGGCATGGCGACAGAGCACCTCTCCCTCCGGGGTGAGCCGTACCGCCCGGTCCTGTCGATCAAACAGCCGCAATTCGAGCTGCTGCTCCAGCTTGGCGATGGCCATGCTGATGGCCGGCTGTGCCACATGCAGACTGTTGGCTGCCTTGGTAAATGAGCCGGCATCCCTGACCGCCAGCAGATAGGTGAGCTGTTTCAGATCCATGTATCAATTCATCTTATGAGATGGATAACTTAAATATATTATATTTATAACCGCAAGGACTCTACCCTGACCAAAAGTAGTCAGGACAATACGCAATGATTGAAGTTGGAAGTCGCGAGTGGATACGTGCAACCCTGGCCCTCAGCCTGGGCTCTTTTCTGGTGTTTCTGAACCTCTACCAGACCCATCCCCTGTTACCCCTGATTGCCGAGGTCTTCTCGGTCAACTCCCTCTCGGCCAGCTGGACCCTGGCAGGATGCACTGCTGGCCTCGCCGCCTCCCTGCTGATCTGCGCCAGACTGGCGGATCGCCATGGCCGTCGGCAAGTCATGCTGGGTACCCTCACCCTGGCGATCCTGCTCTCACTGTTAATCCCGCTGGTTGAGCAGTTTGGCACCCTGCTGCTGCTACGCATCCTGCAGGGCGCGCTGCTGGCAGGACTGCCCGCGACCGCGATTGCCTATATGGGGGAAGAGTTCAGCAAACGGGCGCTCCTCTCGGCGGTGGGGGTCTATATTGCCGCCAACTCCCTCGGTGGCATTGCCGGTCGGGTGGTAGGCGGCCTATTGGCAGGCTGGTTTGGCGACTGGCAGCATACCTTTCTGGGGATTGGTGTAATCAGCCTGTTACTGCTGCCGCTGGTCTTCTGGCTGCTGCCCCATCAGACCCGCTTTGTGGCGAGCGCCCCCGTTCGCGGCCAATTTGCCCGCGCCTTGCAGCAACACCTGACCAACCCCTTGCTGGTAGGGGCTTACCTTATCGGGGGGCTCAACTTTATGGTGTTTCTGAACCAGTTCAGCTACCTCACCTTCTTGCTGGCCAAGCCCCCCTTCTCCCTGCCCACCCAGTGGCTCGGCATGCTGTTTCTCACCTATCTCTCGGGAACGGTGGCCTCCTCCCTGAGCGGCCGCTTTGCCAACCGCTGGGGGGCACAACGCATGCTGCTGGTCGGGATCGCCCTGATGGCCCTCGGCAGTCTGTGGCTGCTGCAAGCTAGCCTGCTCGGGATCCTGAGTGGCTTGCTGATCTCCAGCTTCGGCTTTTTCCTGGCACACGCCTGCGCCAGCGCCTGGGTCGGTCATCATGTCGAACACAACCGCGCCCTCGCCTCCTCCCTCTATCTGGTGGCCTACTATCTGGGAGCCAGTCTGGGTGGGCTTTACCTGCACCCCTTCTGGGAGCAAGGCGAGCTGGGCGGTCTGGTCATGGGAATTGAACTGGTCCTCATCCTGACGGCGGGCTTGAGCCTCTGGCTCGGCCGTCTCAAGCAGCGAAGCCAATCGCCACTGCCCGCCCAGCAACCCCACCGACACGGGTAACAGGCTCAGCGCAAACAGGGTCACCCACGAGCAGATGGCGATCTCGCAACCCAGCACCGCCAGATAACAAAAGGGGTCACACCGGTGACCCCTTTTGCTGCGTTATTCAAGAGCCTGTCAGGCTCGCACCGCATTTAGAGCAGGATCACTCCTGATCGAAATAATCCGCAGGCACCGCGACCACAGCACCGGTCGCCACCTCTTCGGCGATCACCTCAGCCAGCGAGCGCAGATGAAACTTGATCTGTCCGGAGGGCAACATCAGGCCAATATCGGGGTTGCGGGTATCCTGCATGTTGCCGGTTTTGAATGGCAGCTCGGGATAGCGCGCTACCAGATCTTGCAGTGAAGTGACCACCAGCTCGATATGTTCCAGCCCCGCCTGATGGACGCGACCCGGTTTCGGTGCAGCCAGCTCGATACAGGGTACCTGTACCTCACCAGCCAACAGCGGCTGATGCAACTGATAAGTGGCGATGGGACGTCCGCCAATCATACCCTCCACCAGCAAGGTACCTGCCTCAGCCAGCACAGCACATAGCGCGCGGTACTCCTGCAGGGTAGCCGCCCGATAACAGAGGTGATCGACCGTTGGCTGTGAAATTGTGACGCCAGTGGCGGCCAGTTCGGCCAACAGCTGAGAAACAAATGGGGCCATTGGCCCCAGTGTGGAATCGAGTGGGTGGGACATGCTTACCATTTCTTCTTGGGTTGAAACAGGACATCGAGCTCGTCGGCTTCCTTGTCCTTGATGTTTTGCAGATCCTGCGCGCTATTTTGCTGCTGCAGCTCTTCAAGCTCCTTGAGCCCCTGACGCATATCTTCTTCACGGGCCAGCAGATAGGGATCCTTGTCGCCCACGCTCGCCATGGCCGACAGACCCTTGGTATAGAGCTGGCGGCATGTACCATATTGGCCCTGAATGCGGGCATCCATCGCCCGCTTGACCAGATTGGAGATGTTGATCTTGAGCTGCATCAGCTCGAGGCGGCGCTCTTCCTGGGCAAACCCCTGAGGGTCAATCTTGCCCTTGTTGTGCTCGACCCGCAGCACGGCCCGCATCTTCTTGACCAGCTGCAGCATCTGGATCGCCTGACGATCGGACTCCGGGGTCTTGAACTGCCCCTCATCCTGCACGCTGTAGTTCTCCTGCACATTCTTGATCTGGGTCTGCACATCGACGATGCGCTGCTTGATCTGATTGTTCGGCATCACCTGGGCGATGGCGCGATAGGCATCGAGGATCCGGTGCTGCAACAGCAACACCATGTTCTTGGAGAAAGGCACCAGATTGACGTTCAGCAACACCTCTTCGGTCTCGTCAGCCACCGTCTTGTGTCTGGCAACGGCGTGACGCTTGTCCGCCTCTGCCTTCTGCTTATATTGCTGCACCACGTTATAGGCGATAACCAAAAACAGGAGTGCGCCAATAGACAGCAATACCAAAGTTAAAATCATAGGATGTCCAAACCCCTGTTCCTATCCAATTGCGTGATCCTACAACAGCTTACCCACTTAAGGTAGCCTGCAGATCCCCCCTTGCCCACGATTTGTCACCAAGCTGTGCCCCCGGTCTCAGGGAGAGATTGCAGGATCAGGGGATGATGACCATGACGGTCACCTCCCCATAGTATCGCCCATCAGCGCCATTACTTGAGGTTAAAGCCCCGCGATTGCAGGAATCCCAGCATGAAAGGGCGGGACTCCTTGCCCAGAATGGCGCGGATCTGGCCACTCCAGGTCTGCTGCTTGTTGTTGCTGCTGCGGGCCTGATAGTAGTCCGCGATCTGCTGATCGTACCGGGCCAGCAGGTCGCGATCCAGCTCGTGCTGGTAGCGCTCCTGATGCACCACCAATCCCCTGGGCAGACGGGGTTTCTGCTCCGGCTGCTGGGCAGGATGACCAAGGCAGAGGCCAAACAGCGGGATCACCTGATGGGGCAAGCCGAGCAGTTCGCTCACCTCGGCCGGATGGTTGCGAATGCCGCCGATATAGACCCCGCCCAGCCCCAGCGACTGCGCCGCCAGCAAGGCGTTTTGCGCCATCAGGGCGCCGTCGATGGCTCCGATCAGCAACTGCTCCGCATAGCCGGTCTGGGCCTCGGGCACGATCTGGGTGTGGCGGTGGTAATCGGCGCAGAACACCAGAAACTCGGCCGCCTGCACCACATAGGGTTGATTGCCCGCCAGCATGGCCAACTGCTGACGCGCCTCGGGCTCGCAGACTCGCACAATACTGGTCACCTGCAAAAAGCTCGAGGTTGAGGCGGACTGGGCGGCGGCGAGAATGGCATCCAGCTGCTGCGGGGCGATCGGCTCGGCAGTGAACTGACGAATGGAGCGATGGGAAAGGATAAGATCGATGGTCTGATTCATGGCACCTCCAAAATGAGGTAACACCATAGCGAAAAAAACGAGGGAGCCCAAGGCTCCCTCGCACACCCAGCTTAAGGGGCCGGATAGACGTAAGGGGCTTGCAACCCGAGCGGGAAGCCGAGCGCCCAGTAGAGCAGCAGGAAAATCGTCCAGCTCACCAGGAAGGCCAGCGAGTAGGGCAGCATCATGGAGACCAGAGTACCGATCCCGGTGCTCTTCACATACTGCTGGCAATAGACCACCACCAGCGGGAAGAAGACCATCAGCGGGGTGATGATATTGGAAGCAGAATCCCCGACCCGATAGGCCGCCTGGGTCAGCTCGGGGGAGATCCCCACCGCCATCAACATGGGTACCAGGATCGGGCTGATCAGCGCCCACTTGGCGGAGGCCGAGCCGACTACCAGATTGACGCTGGCGGTGAGCAGGATCATCCCGACGATGGTCACCTCACCGGGCAGCGCCAGCGCATGGAGCACTTCGGCACCGGAGAGGGCCAGCAGGGTGCCCAGATTGGAGTCACCAAACGCCTTGATAAAGAGCGCGCAGAAGAAGGCCATCACCATGTAGGAGCCCATCTTGTTCATGGTGGCCGACATGGCATCGATCACATCCTTGCCACTCTTGAAGCTGCCTGCGACAAAGCCGTAGACAATCCCGGGCAGGATAAAGAGCAAGAAGATGAGCGGCACAATGGACTTCATCACCGGCGCGGCGAAGGTGGTCAGGGAGCCATCGGCAGCACGCAGCGGTGAATCGCTCGGGGAGAGCGCCAGCGCCAGCAGCACGATAGCCGCCAGCATGGCAAACCCGGCCCAGTTGAAGGCCCGGCTCTCTTGCGCGCTGTAGCGCCCCATCTCGTCGGCACTCTCCAGATCCTCGTTGAGCGCCACATGCTTGAGGCGCGGCTCCACCACCTTTTCGGTGATGAACCAGCCGACGCAGATGATCAGCAACGAAGAGGCACCGGTAAAGATGATGTTGCACAGGGTGTTGACCATGTAGTCAGGATCGAGCAACTGAGCGGCGGACTGGGTAAAGCCCTGCAGCAGCGCATCCCCGCCGGAGGGCAGGAAGTTGGCGGCAAAACCGCCGGAAACGCCGGCAAAGGCAGCGGCGATCCCCGCCAGCGGATGGCGTCCGGCAGCGTGGAAGATGATGCCACCGATGGGGATCACCAGCACATAACCCGCATCTGCGGCGGTGTGGCTGACGATCGCTACCAGGATCAGCATGGGAGTGAGAAAACGGGCAGGCGTCACTTTCAGCAACTTTTTCAGACCGGTATTGATAAAACCGGACTGCTCGGCCACCCCGACCCCGAGCATGGCCACCAGCACGATCCCCAGCGGGGCAAAGCCGGTAAAGGTGGTCACCATGGTAGAGAGAAACTCGGCCAGACCGGCACCGGTCAGCAGGTTGTTGACCACTACCGCCTCCCCGGTACGGGGATTGACCAGATCAAACTGGAATTGTGACAACACCCAGGAGCCGACCCAGACGATCAGCAAGGCGTAGAGGAACAGCATGGCGGGGTCGGGTAATTTGTTCCCGGCTTTCTCGACGCCATTGAGGAAACGGTTCAGCCAACCTTTGGGAGGGCTGGCCGGACGGTCATTGACAGCAGCATGACTCATTATTGCGATACTCCTTTCCCTAGAAACGAGGTCGCATGCTAGCAACTCCAGCCAATCCGTCTCATGACCGATCGCAAAAGAATGATTAATTTTGATTAAATATTGCGGAATAAAATCCCAAGTTGTGGCCTAACGCACACTTGTTACTCTGCCATCACGGCATCTAGCAGTGGATAACGCCCAACCTGGCACTCCACCACAAAACCGCTCGCCTCGACTTGCGCCACTGTCAGCGGCTTGCTGAACAGATATCCCTGGAACACATGGCACCCCTGGGTCTGCAGGGCGGCCAGCTCGTGAGGCTCCTCCACCCCTTCCGCCATGATCCCCAACCCCAGATTGGTGGCCATGGCCGCAGTCGCCCGGATCACCGGCAAGTTGAGACCGACCACGAAGGAGCGATCCAGCTTGATGTTGTTGATCGGCAACCGGTTGAGATAGGCCAGCGAGGAGTAGCCGGTACCGAAATCGTCGATGGCAATCTTGATCCCCTGCTCGCTCAAATCATCGAGAATGCCGAGGCACCCCTTCATATCGAGCATCAGCACGGTTTCGGTCAGCTCCAGCGTCAACAGGGAGGCATCCACCCCGTGCAGCTCCAGCTGCTGGCGAACTTGCCCGGGCAACGCCGACGAGAGCTGGAAACCGGAGAGGTTGACGGAGACCGGCACCCGCTGATGGAAGCGCTTCTGCCAGCTGGCTACCTGTGCCAGCGCGGTGGAGAGCACCCAGCTGCCGATCTCGCGGATCAGCCCCATCTCTTCGGCCAGCGGGATAAATTCCACCGGCGAGACATGGCCGAGCACCGGGTTGTACCAGCGCAGCAGCGCCTCGTAACCGATCAGACGCCGTTTGGCGGCATCGACCTGCGGCTGGTAACAGAGGCTCAGCTCCTGACGGCCGATGGCCTTGGCCAGAAACTGTTTGAGATTGAGCTTGCGCTGCAGGGTCTGCTGCATGCTGGGGGTGAAACGCTGCCAGCGCAGCCGCCCCATCTGCTTGGCCTGATACATGGCCATGTCGGCACGGGTGATGAGGTTGTCCCCGTCATCCGCATCATCGGGATAGATGGCGATACCGATACTGCCGCCGATGGTCACCTCCGGCAGCCCGCTCAGTTGCAGCGGCTTGGTCATCTGGGAGAGCATCTGATCGGCCACCTCTTGCGCCCGATCCCCCTGATTGCCCAGCGGCACCAGTGCTGTGAATTCATCGCCACCGAGGCGAGCCAGCTCCACATCCCGCGGGCAAATCTGTTTGAGGCGACCGGCGACCCGCTCCAGCAGGCGATCTCCCGCCTTGTGGCCGTAGTTGTCGTTGACCAGCTTGAAGTTGTCCAGATCCATGAACACCAGCGCGAAACGCTCCCCCAGCCCGCAATAGGCCTCAAGGGATTTCATCAAGCCATACCGATTGAGCAGGCCGGTCAGGGAGTCGTGCCAGGCGAGGTGGCGATGCTCCAGCTCTTCGAGTTTGCGATCGGTAATATCCCGCATGGTGAGCAGAATGCGGGCCCCCTGCTGGATATAGCGGAACTGATACTGGAACCAGCGCATCCCCTTGAGGGTACGGCACTCCCCCTCGGTCACCACTTCATCGAGACGGGAGAGCTTCTGGTAGAAGCTGTCATCATTGCCGGAGAAAACCTGGGAGAGCTTGGCGATCTGGTGGCCGAAACACATTTCGAAGTGATAGTTGCCACTCTCGAACACACCATGGCTATCGAACAGGCAGGCAAGGGTATCGCCGGTTGCCAGCGAGGACTCCTGATAGAGGGTATCGGAGTCGAGCACCGCTTCGGTCATCATCATCAGCCGGCCAGCCAGTTGAATACCGGAGAGGCGCAGATAGATCTGCTTCTTGACCCCCTTTGGGGAGAGGGTCCACCACTCGTTGTAACTGCGCCCCTGCTGAAAATCACCCAGATAGCGCTGCAGCAGCAGATCGATGGCGGTTGCCATATCGGCAGAGAAGTCGCGGGAGCAGAGTTCGTCGAGAGACGTCGCCTCCCACACGGAGAGCGCGGCGCTGTTTGCCCAGAAAATATGGTGATGCTCGATGTCATAAACCCAGATCGGGGTATGCAGAACATCCATCGTCTTCAGTAACCGTTCGTCAAGCGTATTCATCTGGTCAAGGTCATTCATGCTGGATGGTCACTGGTTAACCGGAAAACAGATCTGGCAAACCGCTAGCTGCAGAATGCAAGGTGCAAATACCTCTCGGCCATTATCCCTTTTCACATAGCCAAGAGCGGACAAAACTATTTCAGATATCAACAACAGGGCAGCCTGTACGGCAATACTACAAAGGACTCAGCCAAGGACCCTGTTAATCCAAGCAAATCATATAGTCGATTTTTAACTTTTTTCCCCAGTAAAAACAAGCACTAAGAGCTATCCACTCGAGACCTTGAAAGAGCAATTGCATATTTGCTGCGACAAATTTGTTATTAACATTTAAATCAATGGTGGAAATAGTCATCACTCTCTGTCACAAAGCTTCCATTAATTAACCAAGCGGATGGATAAACAGCCAAAAAAACGCCAAAACGGACAAAAATAGTTCACTAAGGCGGAATTGATATACCCCAAATTCATTTTTCAACAGGCAATGAGCAAAACCCGAATATATGATCTGCATCACATTGGCTGTAGATGGCAAACCACCCCGGCTGAGTACGCAGAGCAACCCGGCGCCCTTCCATCAGGTTGCAATATCGGCCTTCGCCCGCGGTTATAGCGGAACAAATCAGGGAATATGGCAAACATCACTGCCGCAGTACCATTTGGCATCGTGCCGAAATAATCACCAGCTCGGGGAAACTGAGATGACGGGCGGGTGGATAACTGGTATCAACAGAAATCGAATCCAGATCAATTAAACGCTGAATTACCCTTGCCAACCCGGAACGCTCTTTTTATGGTTGCCCCCTTGTTACACCCAGAACAGCGTTTATGAAGCACATCGAAGAGTTCTACCTGTTCGTCAAGGTGGTGCAAGAGGGAGGATTCTCCCACGCTGCAGCCGCACTGGGCATGCCAACAGGCACCATCAGTCGACGCATTTCCCAGCTGGAAGAGCAACTGGGTTGCTCCCTGCTACATCGCTCTACCCGCAAGCTCCGCCTTACCGATGATGGCCTCAGATACTACGAACGTCTCTGCACGCCACTCGCACAAATCGAGCAGGCCACCAGCGAGATCCAGGGTCAAGAGGCCGATATCACCGGGCTTATCCGGATAGCTGCGCCGATCGCGCTCTCCAACACCATCCTCATCGATATGCTGGCCGAATTCGGGCTGCACTATCCCGAGGTACAGTTCGATATCACCCAGACCAATGATCACCAGCACCTGTTCGACAATGATCGGGATCTGGTGTTCTTCAACGGTGAGCTGCCCCAGTCGCTGCCCAATGCGATCTGTCTCGGCCATATCGAGTACGGCCTGTTTGCCTCACCACTCTATTTGACCAAGAAGGGCACTCCCTCCCATCCCAACCAGCTGGAAGAGCATGATCTCATCTACTGCTGGCCTCACCAGCACTGGCAGCTGACCGACAAGGATGGCCAGAGCGTCTGCATCAAACGCAGCGCCAAACTGACCGTCAACCAGACCCAGGCCGCGGTACGCGCAGCCCGGCGTCATCTGGGGATCGTCAACGCCCCGCTGCACTATCTGAGCAGCTTCCTCCATGACGAGCAGCTGGTGCCGGTACTGACCGACTGGCAAACCGGCAATCGCCCCTTCTACATGTTGTGTTGCCAGCACCAGTTCGCTCCGTTGCGTGTTAAGATGTTCGTTGAATTTGTTGAAAAATACTCAGCACGCTATCGCAATCGGCAGTGGGACAACCAATTTTCACAAGGTGATAGCCTCACCCATTGCATCTGACCGTTAGCGGGCCACACTTATAGCATCCCTTGCCAACAGAGCCTGCCTAACGCCATGAATGTATTGATATGTGATGACTCCGGGTTCGCCCGCAAACAGCTGGCGCGGGCGCTCCCGGCCGACTGGAAAGTCGATTTGCACTACGCAGCCAATGGTCTCGAAGGGATCGAACAGGTGCTGATGGGTCATGGCGATCTCATCTTCCTCGATCTGACCATGCCGGAAATGGACGGTTACGGCGTGCTGGAGACCCTCCAACGGGAGGGTCTGCGCAACAAGGTGATCGTGGTCTCCGGGGATATCCAGCCAGAGGCCTATCAACGGGTCATGGGGCTGGGGGCGCTCGATTTCATCAAGAAACCCGCCGCCCCAGAAACCCTGCTCGCCCTGCTCAAAAAGCATGATTTCTGGAGTGCCGCCCCGAGCGGTCAACCAAGCGCCCCCGAGCAGCAGCCAAACGGCGTTGTAGCCGATGCAGGCGTCAAGATCACCCCCGAAATCCGCGATGTCTATCAGGAGCTGGCCAACGTCTCCATGGGTCAGGCGGCCGACTTGCTGGCTCGTCTGCTCAACGCCTTCGTGGTACTGCCTATCCCCAACGTCAACGTGCTGGAAGTATCAGAGTTGCATATGGCCCTCTCGGCCGCTGCGGATTCAGATACCCTCTCCGCCGTCTGTCAGGGGTTTATCGGAGCGGGGATCGCCGGTGAAGCGCTGATCCTGTTCCATGACTCCAGCTTCAAAGATTTGGCCAAGCTGATGAACCATCAGGGGACGCTGGATCGCACCGCCGAACTGGAGCTGTTGATGGATACCGCCAACGTGCTGATCGGCGCCTTCCTGCGCGGCTACGCCAACCAGCTCGACACCCCCTTCAGTCAGGGGCACCCGGTGGTGCTCGGCCAGCACAGACCCATCAACGAGCTGATCAACACCAACAAGAGTCGCTGGCGCCGCACGCTCGCCATCGAGATCAACTACCGGATCCAGGATTACGCGGTGCAGTGTGATCTGCTGCTGCTGTTTACCGAAGATTCCATCGCCACCATGAACAACAAAATCATGCACATGCTCTAGGAGTGACTATGGAAATCCGTGAATTTCATTGGCTGATGAACATAGTCCAGAACCTGGACGTAGGCCTGGTAGTGCTCGACAAGGAGTACAAGGTTCAGGTGTGGAACGGCTTTATGGAGAGCCACAGCGGCCGACTGGCCAGTGACGTGCGCGATGGCGTACTGTTCGAGCTCTTCCCCGATGTGGACAGAGCCTGGTTCGAACGCAAGGCCAACATGGTCTTCAAACTCAACAACCGCGCCTTCAGCACCTGGGAGCAGAAGCCCTATCTGCTGCGTTTCTCCAACTACCGCCCCATTACCGGCTCGGCCCCCCACATGTTCCAGAACCTGACGCTGGTACCACTGGCCGATTTCGGCGGTCAGGTGACCCACATCGCGGTGATGATCTACGATGCCACCGATGAGGCCATGCTGATGAGCGGCCAGCGGCAGGCTTGAGCTTGCAGCAAATAACAGAGGGCGCCGCGGCGCCCTCTGTTATTTCGGTATGAACAGGTCTTGGTATAACCTCTACCTCACCAGCCGTCTCAACGCGCTCCGAGATACTCGGTGAAGGCGTCGATCACCTCTTCAATATCGTCATCGTTGATTTGCAGATGGGTCACCAGCCGCAGCTCGCCGTAACCGGAGAAGAGGATCCCCCGCTCCTTCATAAAAGCGAGCAGAGGGGCCGATTCCCCCTCACGCAGCCGCAGGAACACCATGTTGCTCTGCACCAGCGAGAGGTCGAGCTCGATGCCCGGCAGTGCAGCCAACCCTTCGGCCAGCCGTTTGGCACGGCGGTGATCATCGGCCAGGCGGGTCACATGCTGCTCGAGGGCAAACAGACCGGCTTGCGCCAGAATCCCCGCCTGACGCATGCCACCTCCCAGCATCTTGCGCAGGCGGCGCGCACGGGCGATGAAATCGTGGCTGCCCACCAGCAGCGAGCCCACCGGTGCGCCCAACCCCTTGGAGAGACAAATCGAGATGCTGTCAAACGGTGCAGCGATCACCTCGACCGGGGTCTCGCTGGCCACGGCGGCGTTAAAGAGCCGGGCGCCATCGAGATGAAGCTTCAAGCCGCGCTCGGCAACGAATGCCCCCATCTCCTGCAGATAGGAGAGCGGCAGCACCTTGCCGTTGTGGGTGTTCTCAAGGCAGATCAGGCGAGTCTGGACGAAGTGGGCATCATCAGGGGCCAGCGCAGCCTTGATATCATCGAATGCCAGCGTGCCATCGCGCTGCATCGGCAAGGGTTGCAGGGCTACGGAGCCCAGCACGGCACTCCCCTGCGCTTCATAGCGATAGATGTGAGCGGCGTTGCCGAGGATGGCCCCCTCACCGCGCTGACAGTGGCTCATCACCGCCAACAGATTGGACATGGTGCCGGACGGCACAAACAGCGCCGCCTGTTTGCCCAGCAATCTGGCCCCAAAGGCCTCCAGCGCGTTGACGCCCGGATCTTCACCATAGACATCGTCACCGACTTCGGCGTGGAGCATGGCTTGACGCATGGCGTCAGTAGGCTGGGTGACGGTGTCACTTCGTAAATCGATATAGCGCATGAGATCCCTCCTGAAACAGGAGAGTGACGTTAGCCATGCGCCCCTCGCTTGGCAAGGGGCGCATGAGCAGAATGTGAAGCCAATAGACGTCCATAGAACCCGCAGGCGGGATTTACCAAGGCAGCGGCTGACCGTTGAGATCCAGTAGCTGACCCGATTGGGTCAACGATAACCCCTTGATGAGATTGAGCAGTTTCACCGCCACCTCGGCAGGCTCCTGCAATTGCTCCGCAGGCAACTCGCTCAGAAAGGGGGTGTTCATCGGGGAGTCCATCAAGCCGGGCGCCACCGCCACCACCCCCGCTTGCGGGAAACGCTGCGCCCACTCGAGGGCCAGAGTTTTCACCCCCATGTCGAGGGCCGCCTTGCTCATCCGGTAGCTGTAACGTCCCCCCTCCAGATTGGCGGTGATGGAGCCCGCCAGATCAGAGATGGCACAGAGCCACAGCGGATGGTCATTGCCCATCAACCGACTGAAACGGGCAGCCAGCGCCAGCGTTGGCCAGGCATTGGCCAGCAGGCTGTCGCACAGCCACTTGGGGTGCACCTCTTCGACCCGCCGCTCTGGCATAAAGCTGACATCGTGCAACAGGCCGATGGTGTTGATCACCACAGTGGGAAGCGGATCGGTGTCGTAGAGGGTAAACAGGGCGTCGAACGAGATGGCGTCCACCTCTTGCAGCGGGAAGAAAGCCCCCATCTCGATCCCTTTTGGATAGGTGCGCCCGGCCAGAAGGAAGGACTCCCCCCTTGCCATCAGCTCTCTTGCCAGCGCCGAGCCCAGCGCACCGCTTCCGAGGATCAAGTAGCTCATCGCCCATTCCATGGAGAGTTATCTTGCTTAGAGCGTATCAGAATAATCAACCGGCCGTGACACGACCAAAGGGTAATATGCCCCTCATCACGCTTCCCCCAGATGGCGACCAAACTCCCGCGCCAGCGCCAAGTCGAGAAAACCGTCCGCTTTCTTGTGGGTGCGCAAAAACTGGTAATAGGCGAGCAGGGTGACCAGTGCCTCCTCATCGGGCAGCCCCACCCCGGGTTGCTGCTCGCCCAGCAGTAGCTGCGCCGCTGCCAGCGCCTCCCTGTCTACCACTTCCGCCTGACGGTAGAGATAACCGCAGCCGGTTGCCAGCCACTCCAGCGAGCAGTTGGCCCCCATGGCGATCTGGTTGGCCCGCGCCAGGCCAGGCTCGGCTCCCTTCAAATATTTGCGGATCAGCGCTTCACTGAGCCCCACCTTGCGGGCAAACGCGCTCACGCTCATCTCCCCGATCAGGCTCTGCAAGCGCTCGGCAAATCCTTCCATCCAACTCTCTCTCCTACTCTGCGATCAGAACCAAAGTTCGAATCATGCCACTGCCCATTATTGCTTTGCCAGCCACATGAGGCCAAGATGCCCGCAGTCATCTATGTTGCACATCGTTTTCGCATCGTGTTTTTCAAGGAGTCAACCATGTCTGTATCCCGTGTCGCCCTGCATCCGCAAGGCCCCACCTTCTCTCGCCTCATCATGGGTTACTGGCGCCTGATGGAGTGGCAGCTCTCTCCGGCCGCTCTGCTCGATCTGATGAAATATCATCTGGATCTGGGGGTCACCACCATCGATCACGCCGATATCTATGGTGGCTACCAGTGCGAAGAGGCCTTTGGTCACGCCCTGCGCCTCGAGCCTTCCCTGCGCAGCCGGATGGAGATCGTCACCAAGTGCGGTATCGCCCTCACCGCCAAGCCGGAGCATGCTCTCAACCACTACAACACCGGCAAGGACCATATCATCGCCAGCGCCGAGGCCTCGCTGCGCAAGCTCGGCACCGACCATCTGGACCTGCTGCTGATCCACCGCCCGGATCCCCTGATGAACGCAGATGAAGTGGCCGACGCCTTTATCACCCTGAAACAGGCGGGCAAGATCAAGCACGCCGGGGTATCCAACTTCACCGCCCGTCAGTTCGAGCTACTGCAATCGCGCCTCCCCTTCCCGCTGGTCACCAACCAGCTGGAGATCTCGCCGCTTCATCAGGAAGGGACCCTCGATGGTACCCTGGATCAGTGCCAGCAGCTTGGCATCAAGCCGATGGCCTGGTCATGTCTCGGCGGCGGCCGACTGTTCAGCGATGACGCCTATGCCCCGCTGCGTGCCGAACTGGAGCAGATCCGTCAGGAAGTGGGCGCCCAGACTATCGAGCAGGTGGTCTACGCCTGGGTGATGATGCTGCCAAGCCAGCCGCTGCCATTGATTGGCTCCGGCAAGCGGGAGCGGATTGCTGCCGCCGTGGCCGCCGAATCCATCGCCCTCAATCGCCAGCAGTGGTTCCGCATCCGCAAGGCGGCGCTCGGTTACGACGTCCCCTGATAACAGCAAAACGTCCAGAAACAAAAACGGCATGGGGGAAACCCATGCCGTTTTTTTATTGCCGAGGCACCTTAGCGGTGGCGCTGTTGCGGGCGACCACGGGGAGCATCTGTCTTCGGTTTGGCCTGGTTGACGGTGATGGTACGGCCACCGACTTCAGTGCCATGCAGACCAGCGATGGCCTTTTCGGCATCACCATTGACCGGCATTTCAATAAAACCAAACCCCTTTGACTGGCCGGTATCGCGGTCGATGATGATATCAACCTTGTCGACCTGTCCAAACTGGCTGAACAGGGTTTTCAGTTCGTCGGCCGTCATCCGGTACGACAGATTTCCTACGTAAATCTTCATGCCATCCACTCTCGATTCAAGGTGCCTTCTCTATGCAATTCCCAGCATAACGGTAAGGGCACAACCCCTATGCCGGACCTGCCATGGCTTCATGCCGTGGCCTTCTCCACACTGTCGTCAAGTGATTGATCTCTTGGGTTAACAGTGCAGACAAGATCAATTCGAGTCACTGGCAGTATCTGAGCTTTGCCGGGAATTGTCGAGAAAATAGTCGACTCAGGCCGATTGCAGATCTGACAACCGTTGCGCCAGCATCCGGCGACCGTGCCAGGCCCGTTTAAAGCCGAAGCGATAGACAGACGGGCTCACCAGATGGAGCTCCCCCGCCTTGAGATCCAGCAAGGCCATGGCCGCCGCCAGCTCCTCTTCACTCAGTTGCAGATCGAGGCTGAAGTCGAGCCACTGGCCGTCGTGACCCACTCGCCGCTCCCGTTCGAGCGCCACCAGCTGGCTGCGGGGCAGCGCCAGCGCCTCATCCTTGTTGCCATTGAGCAGATAGATATGCCGTTCATCCCATCCCAGCTCCGCCAGGCGCCAGGGCTGCCAGC
>OERV01000079.1_pt1 | contig 40898 bp, 50 predicted proteins | sample 1540121 | NCBI WGS metagenome assembly OERV01 (sample SAMEA3891239, study PRJEB23780) | metagenome | biome: terrestrial biome; feature: animal house; material: water of meat washing | place: Italy | collected 2015-05-12 | reverse complement strand
CGATGGGGACTCTAGCAGCTTCATTGAGTGGTAATGACAACTAATTAAGGAGGTAATATGAGAGTGGCAATTGACCCTATCAGTGGTTGCCACAACTTCCTTGGGTGTAAGACTTCGGGTGGCTACGGTAGAATCCGTGTAGGTGGTGTCCATTGGATGGCCCACAGATACGCTCTATCAGTTCACCTGAAGCGTCCACTAGAGGAAGGCTGTGTGGTAATGCACTTATGTGATAACCCTGCCTGTGTTAACCCTGAGCATCTCAGAGAGGGAACTCAGAAGGAGAACATGCAGGACTGTAAGGACAAAGGAAGGATGCACAAGGCTACCGGCCCTAGAGCACCTCGTCGTCCGTACATCAATAAAATCAACCAGCGATACAATGAGAGACTTAAGGCTGTCCTTGAGGCCGATGGGTCTGACTTGCAGGTCGCTAAGAAGCTGGGCCTGAACCTACAGTGGGTCAAGAAGGCTCGTGCAGGTAAACTAGTTATGCAAGAAGTATGAATAGTTAAGCACATCATGAGGCCCTTCCAGTGAACTATAAAACTCTAATGAAATCAAGGGTGTCCCTAATACGACTCACTATTGGGAAGGGCACCCTAAGACAACTTAAAGACACTTATAGACTGCATATGCAAAGTGCATACTTAGTGACTACATTCACAACACTCTTAAAGGGAGGATAGTTATTATGAACATCTATGAAAGACTACACTCCAAGGGTGTACTGAATGTTGCTACTGGCTGTATTGAGTTTAGTGGTTATCGTTCTAATGGTTATGGTATCATCAAACTTAATGGAAAGAACCAGAAGGCACATCGAGTGTCCTACATACTGGAACATGGAGAGATACCTGAAGGAATGGTCGTTAGACACAAGTGTGATAACCCTGCTTGCTTCAACATAGCTCACCTTGAGTTAGGTACACAACAGGACAACATAAAGGATATGCACGAACGTGGCAGGTCTAAGCGTGTAATATCTGATATGGATATAGCTGAGATTCAAGCCTCCAAGGAGTCATCCAAGACTCTGGCAGACCGTTATGGTGTCACCACAAGACGCATAAATCAACTACGGTAAGGAGGTTACAATGATGCGGCTACTAATCTATCTACTGCGGCATCGTGTGACTTGGCGATTTCTCTGTCTACTTGCTGCTTCCATTGGTCTCGCATCTAGTGCTGAACACATCGGTGAACTGGAGACTCTGCTTTGTTCTCTACTCACTTGTGTTCCTTAGACTACTCATTGATGCTTAAGGCGCTCTTAGTGATTATGGTCGATATACATCTTCCCTATAATCACTGTAAGAAGTCAACTCTAAGAGTAAACCCTTATGTACCCTCTATGGTCTACAGGGTCTCTTAGGGTCTCACCTTATGATAGAGCCTCTGTGGTTAACCTTATGAGAGACTTGATGTACCCTTTAAGAATCCTACAGAAAAATCTGAGTGAGTATCTCATAGTTCATACACACCGAGTTCCCCCCTATGGCCTCCTTATTAGCTCCGCTAACCTTCAGTTCCACCCAAAGAGTGCCACCCCTTATGGTAACTTATGGTTTACTTAATGTCAATCCTTATGTGAGACATTGGGTGAATCATTGGGATGACCACTAGATGTGGTGCTTAGAGTGACCTTATGACCACTATATGTAGTCCTCTCTGTGTCCCTATCTGTAATCACCTTATGTTTCCTCTTAGGGTTAACACCTTGTTAGCTCCGCTAACCTTATGTCACCTCTTAATGTTACTCCTTATGGCTGCCTCTCCTTATGTTAACCTTCAGTCGTTGCCTTCAGTCTATAGACACCTAGCGTTACCACTCTTAGACCAGCCTTAAAGACCCTACAGCTAATACGACTCACTATTGAGAATGGTTGTTTATAGTCTTATTACTATTCCCTTCCTTATAGGGGGAAACTTAAAGACTACTTAAAGAGGACTATTTGTTACTTTAAGTATTGACTCTAAGATTAGATAGTGTATTCTTCATCACATCAAGGCGACACGGTAACACCGGATAGCTAAGATGCCAATGGTCAAGTGGTTAAGTAGACAACCTGATAAGTCATATGAAAAACAGGTATTGACAAGAAGTAAGAAACAACGCAGTATAGCAGTCGTCAACAACTGGTCGCCCTCTGAAACAACATGAGGTGTCACGGTGAAAACAAAGTGGTTGACAAGCAGTAACGATAAGATGTAAGATGTACGACATGCAGTAAGGGTGTAGGGATAGGAACCGAGAAACCTGCCCGTGACCCGCCAAGGATAAGGCACTAGCCGTGAGTCGAATTCGGTCACTCATCGCATAAAAGAATAACAGGTTGACAGTCTCCTTTAAAAACTGTAAGCTGTACCGGAAACATACATAACGTTCTTGTGAGGTCACACACTGAAAGTGACTCGGTGCTAACAAACCTGCACTTAAAGCTCTTTAACAATATGGATAAACAGTGATGACGCCGATAGCGATTAACTCAAGGGCATACATTAGGTAACAGCGTGTGCTCTTTATGATAATCACTTTACTTACGATAGGACTAACACCATGAGTGAACTTCTGGCAACATCTAAAATCAAAGGCCAATGCACTGTAACACTGCGCGAGTATAACCACGGGGCAATGGGGAGCACCTACGTTGTGCGATATGGTAAACAGGTCACACATTGGGTAAACCTTGTTTTGGCACAAGAAGAGTATCAAGCCTGTGTGATACACCAAGCAACATGTGCAGGCTGGAATGACTGATAACGCTATTTTCACTCGCTGGACAATAGCCTTCGAGCCTACCTAGCGATTAACTCAAGGGCGCACATTAAGTAACAACGTGTGCTCTTTATGATAATCACTAACACACACACATAATGAGGCACTATCATGATTTACACTAACGAACCTGCAAACGTATTCTATGTACTGGTATCAGCGTTCCGCTCTAACCTCTGCGATGAAGTCAATATGAGTCGTCATCGTCACATGGTTAACTCACTGCGTAATGCACCGCTTGAATACGGTAGCGTTGAGTCTACAGACTTGACTGGTTGTTATCGAGAGGCTATCGCAAGTGCACCGACTGAGGAACTGACCGTTCGTGTACGCTGTGCTAACAAAGCTCAAGCAATAGCGGTCGCACGTCTGGCTTGTAATGAGTTCGATCAAGATTGTGTATTGGTCTATAAGTCACAGACGCACACGGCTGGCTTAGTGTATGCTAGAGGCATTAATGGTTATAAAGCCGAACGTCTGCACGGTAGCTTACAGCGCATCCCTAGAGGTGCACCAATCCAAGGCTGCTTCACGGTTGACGAGTTCGGCAGACACTGGCAGGTAGCATAACATGGTCGCACTATTGAGATGACGGCACTAGCGATTAACTCAAGGTGACTCGAAAGAGAAGCCTTTATGATAATCACTAACAACTGCACGAGGTAACACAAGATGGCTATGTCTAACATGACTTACAACAACGTTTTCGACCACGCTTACGAGATGCTCAAAGAAAACATCCGTTATGATGACATCCGCGCCACTAATGGTCTGCACGATGCTATTCACATGGCTGCCGATAGCGCCGTTCCGCACAACTACTCTGACGTATTCAGAGTAATGGCAAGCGAAGGTATTGACCTTGAGTTCGAGGACTCTGGTCGGATGCCGGACACCAAGGACGTAATCAGCATCCTGCAAGCTCGCGTCTATGAGCAACTTACAATCGACCTCTGGGGAGACGCTGAGGACTTACTGAACGAGTACCTTGAGGAAGTCGAGGAAGAAGAAGAGGAAGAGTAATGGCTAACAACAGCACCACGCAATATGGTCTGACCGCTCAAACTGTATTGTTCTATAGTGACATGGTGCGTTGCGGGTTCGATTGGGGACTCGCAATGGCCCAGCTAAAAGAACTGTACGACAACAACAAAGCAATTGCACTTGATAATGATGAGGCAAACTAAATGTTCACTAACTGGTCTGGATGGTTCTTCACAGGATGGCAGGTAACAGGTGGCTCTAAGCACATCACAGGCATCACAAACTTGGGCATCGTCGCACTATTAATCACTCTCTTTGCACTCTATAAGGTGACACCACATGTTATACGTATTTGTCGCACTCGTTTACACTCTAATCGCGCTGTACTTCCTGAAGGACTTCACAAAGGGTCTCAAGGTACACAAAGCTAACTTCTCGCACCTGAAGTATGGCTTCATTCCACGATTCACAGTCCGTGAACGCAACGGGCGCTTTAAGGCTAACAAGGTAGGTATCTTCTATGTTGCAACACACTGATAGTTTAACTAAGAAAGTTCTGTACACACTGGCATACGGTGCTACCAACAAGACTCTAATGCAGGCACTGCACCTGAAGCGGATACCCGCCAGAGAGGTGGCAAAGGCCCGTAAAGAAGCACGTTTAATCCTCAATTCTCTCTCTTAAAATCAACTAAATAGGACACAATCTAATGAACTACACCGACATTCAGGCACGTCTGGCAATCATCAAGTCTCTACCGCTTAGCGAACTGGACAAGCGCCAGCCTCTTTTGGTCGAACTGGCTGCTGACATCGTGAACGGTGAGACTAGTGACGGTAACGACACAAACGGGTCGCAGGGTCTTGAATATCAGGACTGGTGGCACTCTCTCGGTTATCTCATGCGTGATGCAGGTTTCCGCATGTTGGGTAATGGTCACTTCAGTGCGGCCTACTCGCACGAAATGTTACCGGGTCGAGTCATTAAGGTTGGCTTTAAGAAAGAGGATTCAGGCGCTGCATACACTGCATTCTGTAGGATGCACCAAGGCCGTGCTGGTATCCCTAACGTCTATCACGTAGCACGTCATGCAGGTTGCTATACGGTAGTACTGGACCGTTTAAAAAGCTGTGACGACGATAATTATGACCATGAGGTATACGCTGACCTCGCACGTTACTTTGTGGAGTCGGATTGCCATGACGCAAGCGAATATGAACCGGGTTACTATGAGTTCATTGAAACCTGCAAGATGATTCGTGAGTTCTTCAAAGGGATTGCATCGTTTGACATGCACAATGGGAACATTATGTTCGACGATAACGATGTCCCATACATCACTGACCCGGTTAGTTTCTCACATGACCGTGAACGTGAGGACGGTTTTCCTCTGGACCCTGAAGCACTGATTGCCGAGGTCGAGGCGATAGCTAACGAGCGCATCATTGAACGCTGCCGCAACCGCAAGGCCAAGTGTGACCCTAACGGAACCTTTCAGGTTAACCGCAAGGAAGCCATGAAATGGCGCAAGCGTAACCGTAAGTTACATGCTAAACGTGCAGCGGAAGGAATGCACCAGTTTGCCAAAGGGCGTAATGAGCGTAGAGCTATTGACCGAAATGAACGCCGTGCTGAGATGTTCATGGGGTCTGCATGGCATTACGCATGGTTGAATAATGGTAACGCAACGTTCCGCAAGGTTGAACAAGTGAACGGCCTTAAGTGGCAACTAGGGGACCACCTCGCAATACAAGCGGGTCTACCTTTGAACATCGACAAGTTACTTGACGCTCAACTGATGGGCTGATAAGGTGTATCTTCAAGGTCGGCACTGACTGCTGGCCTTTATAGATAAACTTTCTTAACAACGTGAGGCAACAATGACTAACGTAATCAACGCACCAAAGAATGACTTCTCTGACATCGCTAACGCAATCCAGCCTTACAACATTCTGGCTGACCATTATGGCGCACAGCTTGCAGCTACGCAGCTTGAGTTGGAACACGAAGCTCACACTGAGGGCGAGAAGCGTTTCCTTAAGGCAATGGAGCGTCAAATCAAAGCGGGTGAGTTCGGTGACAACGCAGTGGCTAAACCTCTCCTGTCATCCCTCGCACCAAAGTTTATCGAGGCGTGGAACACTTGGTTCACTGAAGTGGAAGCGAAGCGTGGCAAGCGTCCAGTGGCCTACAATCTGGTACAGAAGGTTGCACCTGAAGCTGCTGCATTCATCACACTGAAGGTCACACTGGCTTGCTTGACGAAAGAAGAGTTCACCAACCTGCAATCAGTTGCCACTAAGATTGGTCGTAGCATTGAAGATGAACTGCGTTTTGGTCGCATCCGTGACGAAGAAGCGAAGCACTTTAAGAACCATGTACAGGAGGCACTGAACAAGCGCGTTGGTATCGTCTACAAGAAAGCATTCATGCAAGCCGTAGAAGGCAAGATGCTTGATGCTGGTCAACTGCAAACCAAATGGACCACATGGACACCTGAAGAATCAATTCACGTTGGTGTGCGCATGTTGGAACTGCTCATCGGGTCTACTGGTCTCGTTGAGTTACACCGACCGTTTGCTGGTAACGTTGAGAAGGATGGCGAGTACATCCAGTTAACCGAACAATACGTTGACCTGTTATCTAAACGTGCTGGTGCACTGGCTGCAATCGCTCCAATGTACCAACCTTGTGTAGTTCCTCCGAAGCCTTGGACTTCTCCGGTCGGTGGCGGCTATTGGGCTGCTGGTCGCAAGCCTCTCTCTCTGGTTCGTACTGGTTCCAAGAAGGGACTTGAGCGTTACAACGATGTGTATATGCCTGAAGTCTACAAGGCGGTGAACATCGCACAGAATACTCCTTGGAAGATTAACAAGAAGGTTCTGGCAGTGGTCAACGAGATTGTGAACTGGAAGCATTGCCCTGTTGACGATGTACCTGCTCTGGAACGTGGCGAACTGCCTGTTAAACCTGAAGACATCGACACGAACGAAGCGGCTCTTAAAGCGTGGAAGAAAGCGGCCTCCGCAATCTACCGCAAAGAGAAAGCGCGAGTGTCTCGCCGCATGAGCATGGAGTTCATGTTGGGTCAGGCCAATAAGTTCGCACAGTTTAAAGCTATCTGGTTCCCAATGAACATGGACTGGCGAGGGCGTGTGTATGCAGTCCCAATGTTTAACCCGCAAGGCAACGACATGACTAAAGGTCTGTTAACGCTCGCTAAAGGTAAACCGATTGGTGTCGATGGGTACTACTGGCTGAAGATTCATGGTGCTAACACTGCTGGTGTGGACAAGGTGGACTTCGCAGAACGCATCAAGTTCATTGATGACAACCACGAGAACATCATGAGCGTAGCGGCTGACCCAATTGCTAACACTTGGTGGGCTGAACAAGATTCTCCGTTCTGCTTCCTCGCGTTCTGCTTTGAGTATGCAGGAGTCCAGCACCACGGGATGAACTACAACTGCTCTCTGCCGCTGGCGTTCGATGGTAGCTGCTCCGGTATTCAGCACTTCTCCGCAATGCTTCGTGATGAAGTAGGTGGACGCGCTGTTAACCTGCTGCCCAGCAAGGAAGTCCAAGACATCTACCGCATCGTTGCCGAACGTGTGAACGAGATGCTCCGCGAAGCGGTAATAAACGGCACTGATAACGAAGTGGAAACCGTGACTAACAAGGACACTGGTGAAATCACTGAGAAGCTCAAGCTGGGAACGAAAGAGTTAGCTGGTCAGTGGCTGGCCTACGGTGTGACTCGCAAGGTCACTAAGCGTTCGGTCATGACGTTGGCTTACGGCTCCAAAGAGTACGGCTTCCGCGACCAAGTTCTTGAGGACACCATTCAGCCAGCTATCGACGATGGCAAGGGCTTGATGTTCACTCAACCGAACCAAGCGGCTGGCTACATGGCTAAACTGATTTGGGAATCGGTAACGGTCACAGTTGTCGCAGCGGTTGAAGCGATGAACTGGTTGAAGTCTGCTGCTAAACTTCTGGCTGCTGAAGTCAAGGACAAAAAGACTAAAGAGGTTCTCCGTAAGCGCTGTGCGGTACATTGGGTAACACCTGATGGCTTCCCTGTGTGGCAGGAGTATCGCAAGCCAGTACAGACCCGCTTGAACCTGATGTTCCTAGGCCAGATTCGTCTGCAACCTACCGTGAACACCAATAAGGATAGCGGAATTGATGCACGTAAACAGGAGTCAGGAATTGCACCTAACTTTGTCCACTCAATGGATGGTAGCCACCTCCGCATGACTGTAGTGCGCTCCTACGAGGTCTACGGTGTGGAATCCTTTGCACTGATTCATGACTCATTCGGGACTATCCCTGCTGACGCTGGCAACCTGTTTAAAGCTGTACGTGAAACTCTGGTGGACACCTATGAAGAAAACGATGTACTCGCAGACTTCTATGACCAGTTCGCTGACCAGTTACACGAATCCCAGCTTGATAAGATGCCTGAGATGCCAGCTAAAGGCGCTCTCGACCTCCAAGAAATCCTGAAGTCAGACTTTGCGTTTGCCTAACGGAATCTAATACGACTCACTATTGGGAGCCTTAGGGCTTCCTAAACTTTAAGATACTTTAAGTTCTAACTTTAAGAGGAAACACAATCATGTTTACTTTCATCACTTCATTAGGTGCTATCGTTTCAACCATACTTGCTGCAACCTATTACAACCGTTCCAAAGTATTCCTTCACAAGCTGGTTAAAGAAGAGAAGAACTCTCATACACTTAAGGAGAGACTCGAAGATGGCTGGCGAGATAGGCAGGAGCTAGCTGGTCGCATACGAGCCTTAGAGTGGGAACAGCGTAATGACACGTCGAATCAAAGAGACCTCATCGAGCGTCTTCGCACTGAAGCGGTAGAGTACAGAAAGGAACTTAAAGAAGCCAAGAAGATTATCCGTGAGTATACACACAGTGACATCATATCAATTAAGTTCACCGCACACATACCGGATGCTGGATGGAAGCGCACTGAGTTCAAGCTGGGTCTTGGTTCATATGGCGAGCAAGTCACCTGTCTACATTGGGTTGAACAAGCCGACCGCTATGTACTGACGCAGACGTGCACTGATGATGAGCGCAAAGAGTTCACCTACTATAAGAAAGACATAGCTGGTCGAATTGAGATTGCACGTAAGGTAGCCAATACGACTCACTAATGGGAAACACTGAAAGTTAAACTCAAGGTCATTAAACAAGCCGTGACGAATAGCTGTCAAACCAGCGAGTAATCCGTAGTAACATCACACCGTCAAACCGGAAAGGATGCTTGATTAGTGGCCTTCATGATTAACTGTCAACACATTAACTACATAAGGAAACAACATTATGCGTACCAACTTTGAACCAACCACTAAGCGCAACAACGTAATTAATGAACATGGTGCTGAATGGCAGGAACGTAAAGACCGCATGAAGAAACGCCACAAGACACAGCGTGGCAACTCTGAGAAACGCAACTGGAAGGAGGCACTCTAATGGGTCGCTTATACAGTGGTAACTTAATGGCGTTCAAGGATGCCATCGCGAGACTTAAAGAAGACTATGATGCAAATGTGGTCGTTGAACCTTATCGCTATGAGGACTTCGCACAGCGGCGGATGGTTGCCGGCGAGACACTTCGAGTTATATTGCGGGACGGCTTAATGCTGACCACTAAGTGTTTCGAACAGTCAGACGAAGATGTCCGGTGCAATGCACAGACTGAGTGGCTTCGTAAGGCACACAGTGACCTGAAGCACTGGAAGTAATACGACTCACTATTGCGAAAGAGTTAAACTAAAGGTCATCTTCACTGATGGCCTTTGTGATTAACTTTTGATTAAACATTAACCAATACACATATAGGAGTTCCATCATGGAAATCACATTCAAGACCAATCCACATAAAGCTGTATCATTCGTTGAGTCTGCTGTTAAGAAAGCTCTCGACAAAGCTGGCTACCTGATTGCTGACATTAAGTATGATGGCGTTCGTGGTAACATTGTAGTTGACAACACGGCTGACAGCATGTGGCTCTCTCGTGTCTCTAAGACCATCCCTGCCCTTGAGCACCTCAACGGGTTCGACAAGCGTTGGGAGATGTTGCTCAAAGATGACCGCTGTATCTTCCCTGATGGTTTTATGCTTGATGGTGAACTGATGGTCAAAGGCGTAGACTTCAACACAGGGTCTGGCCTACTGCGTACCAAGTGGCTCAAGAAGGATAACTTTAAGTTTGATACACGCGGTCGCGTAGAGTGGGTTAAAGGCAAGAAGGAAAACTTCATGCTGGACACCGAGCAACTCAAGGTTATCCTTTATGGTGTCATGCCGTTTGACTCTATGGTCTCCGGTGAGACCTACGAAGTGATGAACCTACTGATGCGTGAGCACGTTAAGGCTATGCTTCCTGTACTGCGTGAGCACTTCCCTGAAATCGAATGGGACATCTCTGAGAGCTATGAAGTCTACGATATGGTAGAACTGACAGCACTCTATGAGAAAGCCCGTGCCGATGGTCATGAAGGTCTGGTAGTGAAAGACCCGCTGGCATTCTATCAGCGTGGTAAGAAGTCTGGCTTCTGGAAGCTCAAGCCTGAGTGTGAAGCTGATGGTGTCATCCAGTCTGTCAATTGGGGTACTCCGGGTCTGGCTAATGAAGGCTTGGTGATTGGCTTCAATGTTCTCTTAGAGTCCGGTCGCCACGTTGCTGCAAACAATATCTCACAGGCTCTCATGGAAGAGTTCACAGCCAACGTTAAGGAACACGGCGAGGACTTCTATACAGGATGGCAATGTCAGGTAGCCTACATGGAGGAAACTCCAGACGGTTCTCTGCGTCACCCTTCGTTCGTTATGTTCCGTGGTGTCGAGTCAGACCCAACGGTCAAGATGTAAACCAACATACGGTCAGACTTTCGGGTCTGGCCTTTTCGCGTTTCTATTAGACTCACTATGGAGGAACAACCTCATGCTATTTCTAATTGTTGCTATCATTGTTGCCACGTTTGCCTTCGTTATCCTTGACGACAACTGCTGGCCTGATTGCTAATACGACTCACATATGGAGGACACAATCATGTTAAGACTTCACTTCAATAAATCTAATGGTATCTTTTCGGCTCGTGGTGCTGACCGCTCTACGGTTCTAGCCTCTGAGAAACACGCAGTCATCCCTAAAGTGCTTGGTTCGACCATTGAGTTAGCACCCCGTGTTCATGCTGTGATTACGACTGGCTTATATAAAGAAGCGACCACTGGCTCCCGGCCTTTCATTCCGGTTCTCGTCACCCGTTTCCCTAAAGTCCGTCTGGTCATTGCACGTATCAAGGAGGTGCTCTAATGGGACTGTTAGATGGTAATGCGTGGGAGAAAGAAAACCCGCCTTCCACTGAATCAATAGGAGGTGTTCTGATGGCTACTTATGATCACTATGATAGCATGATTATCAAGCTAATCGATATGAACGAAGGCAATTCAGACGATTTGTCTAACTGTTCCTTCCAGTGTGCTGGTATTCCTTGTAATAGCTGCCCAGCCAGGAATGATGATAGCATGACACTAGGTGAAATCCGAGCGATGGACCCACGTAATCCTAAACTGGATAAACCAGAGGTAACTCCTACAGATGACCAGCCAGCAACTGAGTCAATCGAAGGTGTCACTAAGCCTTCCCATTACATGCTGTTCGACGACATTGAGGCCATCGAAGTGATTGCCCGGTCGATGACCCGCGAACAGTTCAAAGGGTACTGCTTAGGGAACATCCTTAAGTACCGCCTCCGTGCTGGTAAGAAATCCGAACTGGCATTCTTAGAGAAGGACATGGCGAAAGCTGGGTTCTACGGTGAACTGTACGAGAAACATAAAGGTAAATGCTATGCTTAAACCAAGTGAATGGGCTGAGCGTATGTTTGAAAAGACAGGAAACGCTGACTACTTAGAGTTATACAATCAGTGGAAGGAGAGAGGACAATGAGTAATTTAAACAAAGGGTCACTGGTCAACGGTGACAAGAAGTTCTTCGCTACGGTAGAAGGCCAAGGCCAATCGTTCGAAGTCCCTGTGTTCGCTACGTCTCTCGAAGAGGCCAATGAGTTAGCTGAATGGCAATATGTCCCGGCTGGCTTCGCAGTGACACGCATCCGTCCAGACCGTAAGGTTTAATAGGACTCACTATTGGGGAGACACAACGTTTCCCACTTTTAACTTTCAGAAACTAAAGGAGAATCATTATGGCATTCGCAAAACGTAAAGTATTCACTTCCGCTCGTGGTGTTGCTGAACCTTACTGCTATCTGGCAAAGCCGGACTTCGGTAGCGGTGACTTCAAGAACGAACGTGGTGTCTACAAAGTATCACTGACTATATCCAACGACGACCCTCGCTGTCAGAAGATGATTGACGAGATTGTCGAAGCCCATGAGACGGACTACGCTGCTCGACTCGAAGAGTACGAAGCGAACCCGCCGAAAGTTGTCAAGGGTAAGAAACCGCTGAAGCCATATGTTGGCGACATGCCTTTCATGGATAACGAAGACGGAACCACTACGTTCAACTTCAAGTGCTACGGCTCGTTCACTGACAAGAAGACTGGTGAGAATAAACCAATCGACTTGGCTATCGTGGACTCCAAAGGTAAGCGCATTCGTGGCGAGCGTCCAGCTATCTCTGGTGGCTCTGAACTGAAGATTAAATACACTCTGTTCCCTTATGGTTGGTCTGCTGTGGCAGGTGCTTCCGTTAAGCTGCAACTGGATTCCGTGATGCTGATTAAGCTGGTCGAGTTCGGTGGTGGTGATGACGATTGGGGTGATGAAATCGAAGAAGATGGCTATGAAGCTGATGAAAGCCAGACCCGTCAACGTCCCCAAAATGATTCTGGTTGGAACGAAGAACCGGAAGATGAAGACGACGAAGATGAAGATGGCGACTTCTAATGGCTAAGGGATATGCAGGTCGGGGCACTCGTGTGGGTGCCTTTCGCTCTGGCTTGGAGGACAAGGTAAGCAAACAGCTTGAGTCAAAGAACGTTAAGTTCGACTATGAGCGTTGGCGTGTACCATATGTTGTTCCTGCAAGCAACCATACCTATTGCCCGGACTTCCTGTTACCTAATGGAATCTTTGTGGAAACCAAAGGTCTGTGGGACAGTGATGACCGTAAGAAACACTTACTGATTCGTGAACAGTATCCTGAACTTGATGTGCGCATCGTGTTCTCTTCTAGCCGCTCCAAGCTATACAAAGGGTCTCCGACCAGTTATGGCGAGTGGTGTGAGAAGCATGGCATTCTGTTTGCTGACAAGTTAATTCCAGTTGATTGGCTTAAAGAGCCTTCTAAGGATGTTCCATTCGATAAATTTAAAGAGGTGAAGAAGAAATGAGTAAGGTACAATTCAAACAACGTGCTGTGACAGAAGCAATCTTTGTCCACTGTAGCGCAACCAAGGCGTCCATGAATGTTGGACTGCGTGAAATCCGTCAGTGGCATAAAGAACAGGGCTGGCTTGATGTAGGCTACCACTTCATTATTCGCCGTGATGGTACAATCGAAGAAGGCCGTCCGGTCGGTGTCGTTGGGTCTCACGTTAAGGACTGGAACAGTAAGTCAGTCGGTGTGTGCCTCGTTGGTGGCATTGATGATAAAGGTAAGTTCGAAGCTAACTTTACGCCAGCGCAGATGCACTCTCTGAAAGAGAAACTTGCAGACCTGCTGGACATGTACCCTGATGCTGACATCAAGGCGCATCATGACATTGCACCTAAAGCGTGTCCAAGTTTTAACTTAAGTCGCTGGCTGAAGACTGGAGAACTGGTCACAAGCGATTGGGGTTAATAGAACTCACTATGGGAGGACCGAAAGGTTTCTCCCTTTGTTCGCTAAAATTGTATAAGGAGTAACCACTATGCGTAAGCTATTTGGTGAATCACTTCCGGTGACACTTCTGGTCATCATCATTATCGTTTGTGGCGCACTGCGTCCGTTCCTGTAGGAGTCCTATCATGGATATGGAAGAACAACAAGAGAGTATATTCCTCTATCATTTACCTTGTGAGAACTGTGGGTCGTCAGATGGTAATGGCATGTATTCTGATGGACACCAGTATTGTTTTGTGTGTCAGAACCATGTGCGTGGAACCGAGGAAACTCGTGAGACCGTGGCAAAGACTCGCAGAAGCTCATACAACACTGGAGGTGACAAAATGTCTAACCTGTTAAACTTTGGGGATTCAGATGGTCGCTATACGAACCTCAAAGCTCGTGGCCTTATGGAAGCTATCTGCCGTAAGTATGGCTATTGGGTAGCGAAGGTCAACGGAGAGATGCTTCAGGTTGCGAACTACTATGACGTTGAGGGAAACCTTGTGGGTCAGAAAGTGCGCGACAAGAACAAAGAGTTCTCCGCAAAGGGGAAACTCAAAGCTGACCTATTGTTCGGTAAGCAGTTGTGGAATGGTGGCAAGAAGATTGTTGTGACAGAAGGTGAGATTGATTGCTTGACTGTAGCTCAACTTCAAGAAGGGAAGTATCCCGTTGTGAGTCTCCCTATGGGTGCTCAAGCCGCAAAGAAAACATGTGCTGCCAACTACGAATACTTTGACCAGTTCGACGAGATTATCCTGATGTTTGACATGGATGAACCCGGTCGTAAGGCCATCGAAGAGTGTGCTCCTGTCCTGCCTAGCGGGAAAGTCCGAGTCGCTGTACTGCCTCTTAAGGATGCCAACGAGTGTTTACTCAATGGACAAGCCAAAGCAGTAACCGACCAGATTTGGAATGCGCAACCTTGGGTTCCTGATGGTGTAGTCTCCGCTGTGTCTCTTAAAGACCGAGTGCGTGAAGCTATGGTCAAAGAGGAAACAACAGGTCTACTCTTTACGGGTCAACCGAAGCTCAACGATATGACGCTGGGTGCTCGTGGTGGTGAAGTCATCATGGTCACTTCAGGTTCCGGTATGGGTAAGTCAACATTCGTCCGTCAACAGATGCTCATGTGGGGCAAAGGTGGTTCGAAGGTAGGCTTGGCGATGCTCGAAGAAGCCGTTGAGGAAACTGTTCAGGACTTAATGGGATTGAACAACCATGTTCGTCTACGTCAAGACAAAGAACTCAAGATGCAAATCTTAGAGGATGGACGATTCGATGAGTGGTATGACGTATTGTTCAACACAGATATGTTCCACCTGTATGATTCCTTTGCGGAGTCACAGGAAGACCGTCTGTTTGCTAAGCTGGCCTACATGGTCGATGGCTTAGACTGTAACGTTATCCTGCTTGACCATATCTCTATTGTGGTCTCCGGGATGGAAGATAACTCCGATGAGCGTAAGACGATTGACCGACTGATGACCAAGCTGAAAGCCTTTGCGAAGACTAAAGGTGTGGTCGTGGTGGTAATATGTCACCTCAAGAATCCTGATAAGGGCAAGAGTCACGAGGAAGGGCGACCAGTATCCATAACAGACCTGCGTGGTTCTGGCGCACTACGCCAACTAAGCGATACCATAATTGCATTAGAGAGGAACCAACAAGGTGATTACCCCAATCTCGTACAGCTTCGTATACTCAAGTGCCGCTTTACTGGTGATACTGGTATTGCTGGTCATATGGTATACAACAAAGAAACAGGATGGCTTGAACCGACTGAGTCACCTACGGAAGAAGGAGATGGAGATAATGGCTGGACTGAAGAAGACGGACAAGACTTCTAACTCCGAGCGTCTCGCTGGGTTTCTCAAGGAGACTCCCGGTGGGTGCCTTGAGTTTCAGGGAGGCCGTGTCCATAAATATGGTGTGTTCTGGATGAATGGTAAGAATCATCGGGCACATCGAGCCGCTTTCGAATTACACCACGGGAGAGAACCTAATGGTATTCTATTACACACTTGTGATAATCCTCTGTGCTGCAATCCCTCTCATTTATCTGAGGGAACTCAGTCTGATAATATGGCTGACATGGTGCGAAGGAAACAATAAGACTCACTAATGGGAAAGACATTCTGTTCCCACTTATCAATCCACTTAAGGAGAATCACAATGTTTAAATTCATCAACACTCTCGGTAGACTGGTAGTTAAAATGTACTTCCGTGAAGCTAAACGCCTGAACGACAAGGCTCGCAAAGATGCTGCACAGGCACAGCGCTTGGCTAAACAGGCACGTCTACTGTCTGAAGATGCAAGTGCTGGTGTAACGTCTGCTGCTAAGATTGCAGCTAAAGCAACCGACCTCAACAAATTCTTCCTGTAAGGAGTAACATAACATGGCTATTAAATTCCCCGGCAATACCATCCGTCTGTCCGATACCATTGACCAGTATGCTCGTCGAGTTCACATCAACGTTCGTAACGGCAAGGTAACTCTGGTCTACCGTTGGAAAGACCGTAAGTCCACCAAGGCGCACACACAGCGTGTAACTTTGGATGACACACAGACAGGTCGTCTGACGGCTTCCATTGCTGTAGCTGCTACTGTGGCTGTAGGTGAAGATAAGACTCGTGAACTCCTGCTGTCCAAAGTGGCTGGCGAAGAGGGCATGATTCTGGCTGCGAAGTCTGGAATCTAAAGAGTTAAACTAAAGGTCATCTCCGGGTGGCCTTAGTGATTAACTTTTGTATGAAATCTATTCAACTCACTAATGGGAGAACAACACTATGCGTAATCGTAATGTAATCGAAGCTGAAATCTCTAAGCTGCAAGCTGAACTGGCTGATGTCAAAGAGTATGAATGTGCTCGTGACTCTGCGGTACACATCCTGAAGAACTTAGGGTGGACTCGCTCCCGTGGCCAATGGGTGAAACCTAAAGCCACTAGCGGTAGCGTTGGCTGTCAGACCTTTGATGCTAACAAGATGACCCTCATCAAGCCCGGTGACTTCTGCACCTCTACCAGCAACGCAGATATTTGGTATGTACGCAAGGTCGAAGGTACAGACATCTGGTGTTCCCGTGTGACACGCATTGAAGCAATGGGTACAGTAGCTGGTATTCAGTACCACAAGATGAACCATAAGAACCTGCGAGTGATTGACCCGAATAACTTCATGGGCTATCGCCGTTCAACATTTTAAGGAGTAAACACAATGTTACTATCCGACATCGAAACGAACGGGTTGCTGCACAACGTTAGTCAATTTCACTGTGCGGTGACTTACGACTACACAACTGACCAGTACATCCGTTATCGGCCTGATGACTTTGGGGCATACATTGATGCTCTCGAAGATGAGGTTGCTCGTGGTGGTCTCATTGTGTTCCATAACGGTCACAAGTATGACATCCCGGTAATTGAGTTGCTCGCCAAGAAACTGTTAGGCCGCGACGTTAAGTTCCCGAAAGAGAACGTACTGGATACCCTCGTGATGTCCCGCTTGATTTACTCTAACATCAAAGACACCGATGCTGGTCTGCTCCGTGCTGGCAAGCTGCCGGGTAAACGCTTTGGTTCCCACGCTCTGGAGGCTTGGGGTTATCGCTTAGGTGAAATGAAGGGTGAGTACAAGGACGACTTCAAGGCTTCACTGGCTGAGTCTGGTGAAGAATACGTTGATGGGATGGAGTGGTTGCTGTTCAACGAAGACATGATGGAATATAACGTTCAAGACGTTGTAGTCACCAAGGCTCTCTTCGAGAAACTTTGTAGCAACACATTCTATTTCCCTAACGAGACACCTGCTGGAAGCACAGAAGCAGAACGTTTCTGGAACGGTAGCCTTGAGGCTGTCAAACTGGAACACGATGCTGCATGGCTGTTAGCCAAGATGGAACGTAATGGTTTCCCGATTGACATTAAGTCTCTTGAGAATCTCTACGCAGAACTCGCTGGTAGACGTGGTGAGCTACTCGTAGAGTTAACCAATACGTTTGGCTCATGGTACTCCGCTAAGGGTGGTACTGAAGCATTCAGGCATCCTCGTACCGGAAAGCCGCTCACCAAGTATCCTCGTGTGAAGTACCCGAAACAGGGTGGCATCTTTAAGAAGCCTAAGAACAAGAAGCAACGTGAAGGCTTAGAGCCATGCGAGTTGGATACCCGCGATTACGTTGAGGGTGCTCCGTATACTCCGGTTGAGCACGTTGTGTTTAACCCTGCGAGCCGAGACCACATCACTCGTGTTCTTACCAAGGCTGGCTGGGTTCCCGTTGAGTTCACTCCTAGTGGTGCACCAAAGGTAGACGATGAGGTCTTAGAGCACGTTAAGGTAGACGACCCTGATGCACAGCGTTGCATTGAGTTGATTAAAGAATACCTTATGATTCAGAAGCGTATCGGTCAGGTTGCTGAAGGTGATAACGGCTGGCTCCGAATGATTGGAGAGGATGGTCGTATTCACGGTAGCGTTAACCCGAACGGTGCGGTAACTGGACGTGCAACTCATAGTTTCCCTAACGTGGCACAGGTGCCTTCAATCCGTGCTGCTTATGGTGAACCTTGCCGTGCTGCTTTCGGTGCCGAGCACAACATGAAAGACGGTAAGCCAGACCCTTGGATTCAAGTGGGTGTGGATGCGTCCGGCCTTGAGCTACGTTGCTTGGGTCACTTCATGTATCGCTATGATGAGGGAGAGTACGTTGAGACTATCCTCACTGGTGACATTCATACGAAGAACCAATTGGCTGCTGGTCTGCCGACTCGCGACAACGCTAAGACGTTTATCTATGGGTTCCTCTATGGTGCTGGTGCTGCGAAGATTGGACAGATTGTTGGCGGGACTGCCGAAGACGGTAAGCGACTCATCAAGAACTTCCTTGAGCAAACTCCTGCTATTGCTGCGTTACGTGAAGCAATCACAGGGACACTCGTCAAGGACTCTAAGTGGGTTGGTGGCGAACAGAAAGTGACTTGGAAGCGCCGTTGGGTTCGTGGCTTGGATGGTCGTAAAGTACACGTCCGTAGTCCTCACGCTGCGTTGAACACCTTGTTGCAGTCTGCTGGTGCTCTGATTTGTAAACTGTGGATTGTTAAGACAGAAGAGATGCTCCTTGAGATGGGCTACAAGCACGGCTGGGATGGTGACTTCTGCCTCATGGGGTGGATACACGATGAGCAACAGCTTGCTTGCCGTACTGAAGAGATTGCCAAAGTTGTAATCGAAGTATCTCAACAGGCTATGCGCTGGGTTGGCGACCACTTTAACTTCCGGTGTCAACTGGATACTGAAGGAAAGATGGGGCCGAATTGGGCTGTTTGTCATTAATTAATAGGAGAAATATCATGGCTATTACTAAACGTTTTAAAGTATCATTTGAAGTTACCGCTGTAATCGACTCTGAGACGGAGAAAGGATTCACTGAGGAACTGGTTCACTTGGCTAAGAAGGCTGCGGCTGGTGAGAAGATTAGTCCTCTTGACCGCGAACTTCTGGTACAAGCACTGACATATGGTGTCGAGGGTGCTATCTCCTTTGCTGCCAAACAAGGTATGCGCAACTTTATTCGTACTGAGTTACCGGAAGATGGTCTGAAGGTTTCTCCAGCAACTATCCGTGAGGTGAAGTAATGGGTGAATATCTACGTGTACTGGCGGCTATCAAAAGCTGCCCTAAGACCTTTCAGTCGAACTATGTACGCAACAATGCGTCACTGGTGGCTGAGGCTGCGAGCCGTGGTCATATCTCTTGCCTATCAGTTGATGGGCGTAATGCTGGCGCTTGGGAAGTAACAGGTGCTGGTGTCCGCTTCTTGACTAAGATGGGAGGTTGCGTATGAGTAACCCATTAACTGCAACAGAAATCCTACTGGCTAACTTACTGGCTGATGAACCTTGGTGCGATGATTTGCCAGATGAGTTCGAACTGTTCGTGTCTGGAGACTGGACTGACAAAGGGAAGACCGAAGGTAAACTTGATGTTGTCAAACACTTACCTTCTGGTCGTTTCTTTGAGTGCTTCTTCACTCGATATGGTGACCACTGGAAAGGCTATGAGACTTCCTTTGATGGATGTAATGAAGTAGAACCTTATGAAGCCACTGTAATCTTATGGAAGGAGGTGAAGTAATGAGCGCCATTACACTGAATGAGTTCTATGAGTTACGCCAAGGCAAATCTGACAAGGGTGTCTTGGTCATGGATGGTGACTGGCTGGTATTCCAAGCGATGGCAGCAAGTGAAGTCGAGACCGATTGGGGTGATGACTGCTGGACATTAGAGTGTGACCACGGGAAAGCGTGGAACATTCTTGTTGACTCTATCAAGTCCTATGCGAGCCGTAAGAAGGCTTGGCGTGATGCACCTATCGTACTGGCCTTCACTGACGCTGTGAACTGGCGTAAGGAACTGGTGGACCCAACCTATAAGGAGAACCGTAAGGCATCCCGTAAGCCTGTAGGCTACCGTGCGTTCGTCGAGCGTGTTCAAGCCTGTGAGGACTGGACGTCTATCCTTGAGGACCGACTTGAGGGTGATGACGTAATGGGAATCATTGGGTCTGGTGCTAAACATTTTGGTTTCAAGAAGGCTGTGTTGGTCTCCTGTGATAAGGACTTTAAGACCATCCCTGATTGTGACTTCTTGTGGTGCACTACTGGTAACATCTTGACTCAAGACCAGACTACTGCTGACTACTGGCACATCTATCAGACCATCAAAGGTGACTTGACTGATGGCTACGGTGGCATTCCGGGCTGGGGCGAGACTACCGCTGAGTGGCTGGAGAACCCTTATGCCTTTGAACAGGTTGAGAAAACCTTTAAGTCTGGTGCCCGTAAGGGTCAGACAGTCCTCGAATGGAAGAAGGTTGACATGGGAGACCGAACCTTGTGGGAAGCGATTGTGACCCTTGGTGCCAAAGCTGGGATGACCGAAGAGGAAATCATTAAGCAAGGCCAGATGGCTCGCATCCTTCGTTTCGAAGAGTACAACTTTATCGACAAGGAGATTTACCTATGGTCGCCGGAACAGTTGCGTTCGTAATGTTCGCGGTTGTAGCCTTCTCTATGATTTGGGCTGCGCTTATTGCTAAGAGTGTGTAACTCTAGGCATTCTTCTCTACGTGAAATCAATACGACTCACTATTGGAGAGGGGTGCCTATATGATACCTACTTTAAGTTCTAACTTTAAGGAGAACATTAATTATGTTAACCCCTATCAAGAAGTACATGGAGAACCCACAAGATATTCCTAACGTTCCTCGGAGTGTCATGGAGTATCTTCAGGTTCAGTATAATGCTGGATATGCTATTCAGTCTGGTCTTATCAACCGATTGAAACAGGCTGGGTGGTCTGAAAGCTACATCGCTGGGTTCCTCGCGGGTCTCAACTATGCGTCTCAAACCTTAGACGACATGGAGGCAATCCGTAAGGAACAGGCAGAATCCTAATCTAACAGGAGGTAATCTGATGTGCTGGTCGCCTAAGATTAAAACGCCTAAAGTGGACACTAACAAAGTCCGAGCGGTAGACCCTGCACCACTCACTGAGGAACCGAAAGGCATCCTCTTTGGTGGCGATGATGATACCGATAAGGACACCGGAACCTCTTCTGAGGTGCCAACTGGTGGCAAGAAGTCCCTGAAGGTGAAACTGGATGACTCCGTTGAGAAGTCCAAGAAGGCAGATTCAGATGCTGCCAAGAAGAAATCCAAGTCTGGTATTCGTACCAGTGTCTTTAAGAATAAATAACTAGGAGGTATATCATGGGTTGGGGTAAAAAGATTAAGAAGGCAGTTAAGAAGACTGTAAAGAAAATCACCAAGCCAGTCGAGAAGGCTGTAAAGCAGGTTGGTAAGGCTGGTGAGGACATCGTTAAAGGGGCTGTAGGTGTCGTTGGAGGTGCGCTCGGTCAAGGTGGTAAACCTGATGTGCAAGTGATTGAACAGGCCGCTCCTGTGGCTGCTCCACCTCCGGCACAGATTATCGAAGCACCAACAAAGGGTGACGTAGAGACCGAGGATGATGCACAGACAGAATCTGGTAAGAAGAAAGCCCGTGCTGGCGGTAAGAAATCTCTGAGTGTCGCTCGCAGTTCTGGCGGTGGTCTTAACATTTGATAAGGAGGCACTATGGCAAGCTCACAGAAACGTGAAGGCTTCGCTGAGAATGGTGCCAAGGCGGTGTATGACGCATTGAAGAACGACCGGAACTCCTATGAGACCCGTGCGGAAAACTGTGCGAAGTACACCATCCCTTCGTTGTTCCCTAAAGACTCCGATAACGCCTCTACTGACTACACGACTCCGTGGCAAGCAGTAGGCGCTCGTGGTCTGAACAACTTGGCCTCTAAGCTCATGCTTGCTCTGTTCCCTATGCAGACTTGGATGAAGCTGACCATCTCTGAGTTCGAAGCGAAACAATTGGTAGCACAACCTGCTGAACTGGCGAAGGTCGAAGAAGGTCTCTCTATGGTCGAGCGAATCTTGATGAACTACATCGAGTCAAACTCATACCGTGTGACACTCTTTGAGACCCTCAAGCAGTTAGTCGTAGCGGGTAACGCTCTGCTGTACATTCCTGAACCTGAAGGTACTTACAATCCCATGAAGTTATACCGACTGTCTTCTTATGTTGTCCAACGAGACGCATTCGGCACGGTACTACAGATTGTGACCTTGGATAAGACTGCCTATGCAGCACTGCCAGAAGACGTAAGGAACTCTATGGACTCCGGTCAGGAACATAAAGGTGACGAGATGATTGATGTGTACACTCACATTTATCTCGATGAGGAATCTGGAGAGTACCTGAAGTACGAAGAGATTGATGGCGTTGAAGTCGAAGGCACAGATGCTTCTTATCCGGTGGACGCTTGTCCGTATATCCCGGTTCGCATGGTGCGCATTGATGGAGAGTCATATGGTCGTTCGTATTGTGAGGAATACTTAGGTGACTTACGTTCACTTGAGAACCTTCAGGAAGCAATCGTCAAGATGTCCATGATTAGTGCAAAGGTTATCGGCTTGGTTAACCCTGCTGGTATCACACAGGTTCGTCGCTTAACGAAAGCACAGACAGGTGACTTTGTGTCTGGTCGTCCAGAAGACATCTCGTTCCTTCAGTTGGAAAAGGCCGCTGACTTCTCTGTAGCGAAAGCTGTAAGTGAACAGATTGAAGGCCGACTGTCCTATGCCTTTATGTTGAACTCTGCGGTACAGCGTACTGGTGAGCGTGTGACAGCCGAAGAGATTCGTTATGTTGCATCGGAACTGGAAGATACCCTTGGTGGTGTCTATTCGATTCTCTCACAGGAACTTCAGTTACCTATGGTTCGTGTCCTGCTGAAACAACTTCAAGCAACCAATCAGATTCCTGAGTTACCGAAAGAGGCCGTTGAGCCTACTATCAGTACAGGGATGGAAGCATTGGGTCGTGGTCAAGACCTCGATAAGCTGGAACGTTGTATTGCTGCTTGGTCTGCTCTTGCTCCTATGCAGAATGACCCGGACATCAACATTGCGACCATTAAGTTGCGCATTGCGAACGCTATCGGCATCGACACTTCTGGTATCCTTAAGACACCTGAAGAGAAGCAACAGGAGATGGCTGAGGCCGCTCAAGGCACTGCTATGGAGAATGCTGCTGCGTCTGCTGGTGCTGGTGCTGGTGCATTGGCTACTGCAAGTCCTGAGAACATGCAAGCTGCTGCTGAACAGGCTGGTATGGTCCCCAATTAATACGACTCACTAATGGGAGAGACAATACGTCCTCCCTTTGAGTTCTAAATTTCATTATCAAAGGAGATACAAATATGGCTGGTGAATCTAATGCTGACGTTTACGCATCTTTCGGTGTGAACTCTGCGGTTGTTGGCGGGTCTACTCCGACTGACCACGAACAGGCAATGCTTGAACTTGATGTTGCTGCCCGTGATGGCGATGACTCCATTGAGTTAGCACACAATGACGACCCTTATGGTAGTAATGACCCGTTTGGTGAAGAGGACGAAGACCGCACTGAGATTCGTATCTCCACTGATGGTGAACCAGAAGAGTCTGTAGAAGACATTGACTACTCCGAAGGTGACGAAGAAGGTTCTGAAGAGTTTGCACCTGTGGGTGACATTCCAGATGAACTGAACGAAGCCTCAAGTCAACTCGAAGAGCATGAAGCTGGCTTCGAAGAGATGGTCAATCAGGCTGCTGAACGTGGTCTATCTGAAGAAACTATCGTTCGCATCCAACAAGAATACGGAGAAGATGGTCTGTCAGAAGAGTCCTATGAAGAACTGGCTAAAGCTGGTTACTCTAAGTCCTTCGTTGACTCCTACATCCGTGGTCAGGAAGCTCTGGTAGAACAGTATGTTCAGTCCGTTATGGAGTATGCTGGCGGTGAAGCACAGTTCCAAGCAATCTACAATCACCTCGAAGTGTCCAACCCGGATGCTGCTGAGTCTCTGATTAGTGCCTTGGAGAACCGTGACCTTTCCACTGTGAAGGCTATCGTGAATCTCGCTGGTGCAAGCCGTGCGAAGACTTTCGGTAAACCTGCTGCTCGTAGCATTGCTAAACGTGCTGTACCTGCTGCACCTGTACGAACCAAACAGTCTGGCTTTGAGTCACAGGCTGAGATGATTGCTGCAATGTCTGACCCTCGCTATCGCCACGACAGTAAGTTCCGTGCTGAAGTTGAGCGCAAGATGATGTACAGTCAGTTCTGAAATTAATACGACTCACTATTGGGAGAGACATAACGTTCTCCCACTTTGAGTGATACACAATGAGAACCAACTCGTTTCAAGTAGTACCTCACACATTTAAACTTTTATCATAAATCAACAGAAGGAGATTCAACATGGCTAACATGACTGGTGGACAACAGATTGGTAAGGACCAAGGTAAAGGCATGAGCGCAGGTGATAAACTGGCTCTGTTCCTGAAGGTCTTCGGCGGTGAAGTTCTGACTGCATTTACCCGTACCTCCGTAACTATGAACAAACACCTCGTGCGTTCTATTCAGTCCGGTAAGTCCGCGCAGTTCCCTGTGCTGGGTCGTACCAAAGCTGCTTACCTGCAACCGGGTGAGAACCTCGATGACAAACGTAAAGACATGAAGCACACTGAGAAGACCATTAACATTGATGGTTTGCTGACTGCTGACGTTCTGATTTATGACATCGAAGACGCAATGAACCACTATGACGTGCGCTCTGAGTACACCGCACAGTTGGGTGAGTCTCTGGCTCTGGCTGCTGATGGCGCGGTACTGGCTGAAATGGCTAAACTGTGTAACCTTCCGGCTGCATCCAATGAGAACATCGCAGGTCTCGGTACTGCAAGTGTACTGGAAGTTGGCGATGCTACTACACTTCAGGCCGACCAAGTGAAGCTGGGTCAGGCTATCATTGCACAGTTGACTCTGGCTCGTGCTCGTCTGACTAAGAACTATGTTCCGTCTGCTGACCGTACCTTCTACACCACTCCAGATAACTACTCCGCGATTCTGGCTGCTCTGATGCCTAACGCTGCTAACTATCAGGCGCTGATTGACCCGTCTACTGGTTCTATCCGCAACGTAATGGGCTTTGAAGTAATCGAAGTTCCTCACCTGACTGCTGGCGGTGCTGGTGATGACCGTCCAGAAGAAGGTGTAAGCCCGTCTGGTCAGAAACACGCATTCCCTGCGACTGCTACTGGTGACACTAAGGTTGCTCTGGATAACGTTGTCGGTCTGTTCTGCCACCGCTCTGCCGTTGGTACTGTGAAGCTGAAAGACATGGCGTTGGAACGTGCTCGTCGTGCTAACTATCAGGCTGACCAGATTATCGCTAAGTACGCGATGGGTCACGGTGGTCTGCGTCCAGAAGCAGTAGGTGCACTGGTTTTCAAAACGGCTTAACTTCTCGCAAACTCGTAGGGGACAATGAGTCCCTTACTGAAGTTGAGCAAGAGCTAACGCCACAGCAGAAAGCTGCTCGTACCCGTGCTGCTAACAAGGCGGCAAAACTAGCTGCTGAACAGTAATAACTATATGAAACCCCTTGGGTGCCTTCGCGGGTGCTTGAGGGGTTTTTTTCGTACCACTAATAGACTCACTAATGGGAGGAAATCAATATGCGTTCCTATGAGACTACCCTAGAGACTGGCGAAGAGTTGACTGCGGTCAATGACATCTTGGCCTCTATCGGTGAACCGCCTGTGTCCACTCTGGAGGGTGATGCTAACGCTGACGTTGCTAACGCTCGCCGAATACTCAATAAGATTAACCGTCAGATTCAGTCCAAGGGCTGGACGTTCAACATCGAGGAAGGACAACAGTTGCTACCTGATGTGTTCAACGGTCTGATTCCCTACATGTCCGACTACCTTGCTGTGTTCTCTGAAGGAGGTACTACCGCTTACGTCAACCGTGGCGGCTATGTGTATGACCGAGATAACCGCACTGATGTCTTCAAAGACCCTATCACTGTGACTATCATCCGACTGCGAGAGTTCTATGAGATGCCTGAATGCTTCCGCTACTGGATTGTTACAAAGGCCGCTCGTCAGTTTAACAACCGATTCTTTGGTGCCCCTGAGATTGATGCTGTCTTAGCTGAAGAGGAACAGGAAGCCAAAATGCAGTGCACCGAATACGAGTTAGACTTCGGTAACTTCAACATGCTTGATGGTGATGCCTTCACTGGTGGTCTGCTGTCTCGTTAATCGTAATAACTTAAGGAGGTCTCTAATGGCTCTTATTTCACAATCCGTCAAGAACCTGAAAGGCGGTATCAGTCAACAGCCAGACATCTTAAGGTTCCCCGAGCAGGGAGCTGAACAGATTAATGGCTGGTCGTCTGAAACTGAAGGTCTCCAGAAGAGGCCACCTTTCATCTTTACGAAAACTATTGGTGACGCTGGGTTCCTTGGTGGCGCACCTTTAGTTCACCTAATAAATCGTGACAGCGTCGAACAGTATTACGTTGTGTTCACTGGAAGCGGTATCAAAGTATTTGACCTGAATGGGCGCGAGTACGCTGTCCACGGTGACACTTCATATGCTAACTGTGCTAACCCTAGGGATGACTTAAGGATGGTAACTGTGGCAGACTACACGTTCGTAGTGAACCGCTCTAAGGTTGTTCAGGCCAACAAAGACCCTATCTACACTATTCGAGAAGATGGCGAGTGTCTCATTAACATCCGTGGTGGTCAGTATGGTCGTACCTTTACGATTAGACTGAATGGTATCTCTGCGTCCTATAAGATTGCTGATGGTGCCAATGCCCCTGAAGTTGAACAGACGGATGCACAATGGCTCGTTAAGAAGATGGCACAGCTACTTCGAGAAGGAGGTGCAAACACTTGGGGATGGACTGTCAACGAGGGTGCTGGGTTCATTCATGTTGTGTCACGAGGTGATGAACCTATCTGGAAGGTCGAGGTAGAGGATGGTTATGGTGGACAGTTGATGTCTGCGGTAATGCACACTAGCCAGTCATTCAGTAAGTTACCCGCTGAGGCTCCTAATGGATACTCCGTACAAATCGTTGGGGACACCTCTAAGACTTCCGATGCGTTCTACGTACAGTATGATGCAGCACGTAAAGTGTGGAAGGAAGTAGCTGGGTGGGGCGTACAGAAGGGACTCAATGGTGCAACCATGCCACACGCATTGATTCGACAGGCCGATGGTTCCTTTAAGATGGAAGCATTGCCATGGGATGAGCGCAAGTGTGGTGACATGAACACTAACCCCGACCCGTCTATCGTAGACCAGCGGATTAACGATGTGTTCTTCTTCAGGAACCGCTTAGGGTTTCTTGCTGGTGAAAACATTGTGATGTCTCGTACATCCAAGTATTTCTCACTGTTCCCTGCATCGGTTGCCAACCTATCCGATGATGACCCAATCGACGTTGCTGTGTCACACAACCGAATCAGTACGCTTAAATATGCTGTACCGTTCTCCGAAGAGTTGCTCCTATGGTCTGACCAAGCACAGTTCGTACTATCTGCCTCTGGTATCCTCTCACCGAAGTCAGTTGAGTTGAACCTAACAACCGAGTTCGACGTGTCAGACAGGGCGAGACCTTTTGGTATTGGGCGTGGTGTCTACTTTGCGTCACCTCGTGCATCCTATACGTCAATCAACCGATACTATGCGGTGCAGGATGTTAGCTCCGTGAAGTCTGCGGAGGACATGAGTGCTCACGTTCCTAGCTACATTCCTAATGGTGTGTTCTCCATTCGAGGCTCTGGCACTGAGAACTTCGTTTCGGTGTTATCCGCAAACGCCCCAAGCAAAATCTTCATGTACAAATTTCTGTACTTGAATGAGGAAAATGTGCAACAGTCGTGGTCTCATTGGGAACTAGGGAGTAACGTAACTGTATTGGCTTGTGATTCTATTGGTTCCACCATGTACCTTCTGTTACGCAACCAGTCCCATACGTGGATGGCACGGGCACACTTCACGAAGAACTCCATCGACTACCTAGATGAGCCTTATCGAATCTACATAGACAACAAGCTGGAAATCACCATCCCCGGTGGCTCCTATAATGATGACACCTACGAGACAGTAATATATCCCGGTCAGTTCTACGGAATGAAGACCTATCGTGGTAAGTATTACATCGTTGCGATGGATGGTAAGGTGACGTGGTTTGATGAACCTCAAGGTGGCTGGCCTAACGGGGAACCTAGCTTGGCACTCAACGGGAACCGAGAAGGTGAAAAGGTGTACATTGGACAGGCAATCAACTTCCGATATGTGTTCTCTAAGTTCCTCATCAAGAAGGCAGCGGATGATGGCTCAACAGCTACCGAGGACATTGGTCGCTTGCAGCTTCGTCGCGCATGGGTCAACTATGAGGATTCTGGTGCGTTCGTTGTGGAAGTCGAGAACACCTCACGGCTTTTCAGCTATGACATGGCAGGAGCTAGGTTAGGTTCAAATGCCTTACGTGCTGGTGGACTCAACGTTGGTACTGGACAGTTCCGGTTCCCCGTGGCTGGTAACGCCAAGTTGAACGAAGTGCGTATTATATCCGATCACACTACCCCACTAAACGTGATTGGTTGTGGCTGGGAAGGTAACTACCTGCGTCGCTCTTCTGGTATCTAACCATAAACACCCCGACTCATTTAGTGAACAATACGACTCACTATTGGGAAGGGGTTTTATACTATAGGAGAGAAACTCTATGATTATCCGACCAACAACAGAAAGAGATTTTAAATTATTCGAACCATCTCCAGAAGACGTAGCTGAGGCAAAAGCCTATGGCATTGAACCAAGTTTTCCACCAGCCTCTGAGTGTGTCACTATGTCTCTTCATGGGATTCCTGTGGCAATTGGAGGGAACCGTGGAGACCAAGTGTGGTTCGTAACGTCCGCTGAAGTATGGAGATTAAGTCTGAAGTCACGTAAGGAGTTCCGCAAGCTCATTCTAGAGTACCGCGATACAATGCTGAAACAGTATCCAGTAATCTGGAACTATGTATGGCTAGGCAATAAGTCCCACATTAGGTTCTTAAAGTCTATCGGTGCGGTATTCCACAATGAGTTTACTGGTGACAGTAATCAATTCCAACTATTCACAATAGGAGGTTAACTATGTGCTGGGTTGCTGCAATCCCTATCGCTATGCAAGGCGCTTCCATGATTATGGGAGGTATGCAGGGTGAACAGGCAAAGGCCGCACAGATTGACCAAGGTCGTCGTCAAAGTATGCAGATGGTAAAGGAGATGAACTACAACGAGGCTAACCTTAAGTTAGAATCTCGTGACCTCATTGACTCCACTGTGCAAGAGATGACACAAGCGAATATGAACCGTGTGAGAAACATGGGGACTATCCGTGCGGCAATCGGTGAAGGGATGCTTGAAGGTAACTCTATGGAACGTGTAGCTCGCGTTACCGAGGGTGACTTCCTTCGAGAGTCTCAAGGTCTCACTGAGAACTACCAACGTGACTACAGTGTCATCTTAGGGAAGCGTATCGCCAACCGAGATAACACAGTGAGTCAAATCAATGAAATCAACAAGTCTGAGCCAAGACTTAAAGGCAAGCTGGAACAAATTATCGACCCATTGGGTTTGGGCATGGGTAAGCTAGCTGGCATCGCAGCCGCTGGTGGACTCTTCGAGGGCAAGTTGGCTAAGAAGGCTACCGATAAGGTTAAGGCTTCAGATGCTAAGTCTACCGGACAAGGTAAATAAAGGAGGTACAGTTTATGAGTAAGTTAGCTCAAGCATTGGGTGGCATGAACGCTCCGTCTACCAGTCGTCTGCGTGGCACTGGTCGTGTGGAAGTGAAGGCTGCAACCGTCTATGAAGACCCTAAGTATGCCGAGAAGTCTAAGCTGATTGGCACTGTAGGTAAACTTGCTGAGATGGGTGCGGATGCCTACATGAAGTATGACCAGCACCAGAAGGACAAGGCAGACGAACGCTCTAACGAGATTATTCGTAAGCTGACTCCTGAGCAACGTCGAGAGGCCATTAAGAATGGGACACTGTTATATCAGGATGACCCTTACGCGATGGAAGCACTCAAGATTAAGACCGGTCGTAACGCTGCGTATCTTGTAGATGACGAAGTGGCACAGAAGGTGAAGAACGGTGAGTTCCGTACTCGTCAAGAGTTGGAAGAGTTCCGTCACAGCCGATTACAAGAATCCGCTAAGAACTATGCGGAACAGTTCGGTATCGACGAGACTGATGAGCACTATCAGAAAGGTTTCAACTCCGACATCACTGAACGTAACATCGCCCTCTATGGTGCTCACGATAACTTCCTGAGTGACCAAGCTAAGAAGGGTGCTGTCATCAACAGTCGCGTAGAGTTGAACTCTGTGTTGAACGACCCGGAAACCCTACGTTCTCCGTATGCTGGTGATTTCTTTGAGAACTACTTCAGTGCTGGATTGACGACTGGTAGTATCCCTAGTGATGACCAAGCGTTCACAATGATTAGCCAAGGTCTGTCTGACGTGGTTAACCGTGAAGGTGGTGGTCAGTTCCTGCAACAGATTGAGAACCGTAAGGTGAAACTCCACGGAAAAGAGACAACCTTCAAGGAACTGATGGGTGCCGAACAGTGGAACAATCTGATGGTCAAGGCTCAACATAATGAGTTCCAACTGAACGCTAAGAAGACCGAGGCGTTCCAGCTTAATGTGAACTCTGCGTTGAACCAAGAGAACGTGAATACTGGCTGGGAACAGTTGCAATCCATCAAGGCTGAACTGGACACACTGCAACCGGGCGAAGAGATGACACCTGAACGTCAGGCGTTAATCAATGCACAGACGCAGATGCAGGACAGGATGAAGCGGGAGACCGCTGAGTTAGCCAAGCAGATGGACAAGCAACAGAAGTCGATGAACAAGATGAACGTCATTGACGCACAGTTCCAGAAGCGACTCAATGGTCAGTACGTGTCTACTGCGTATGGCGATATGCCTACCAACGAGAACACTGGCGAGTTCACCCATAGTGACATGGTTAACTATGCAAACAAGAAGCTGGCTGACATCGACGCTATGGACATTCCTGATGCACAGAAAGACCGCATGAAGTTGGACTACCTCAAGGCTGACTCCGAGAAGGGTGCTTTCCGTACTGCGGTTGGTGAACTTATTGGTGACGCTGAGAAGGAATGGACATCCGCTGTGATTAACGGGAAGATGCCAGAAGATGGTGGTGTGGCACTCAATGCTCTTCGTCGTGTTCGTAATGCTGACCCTGAGTTGTTCGCTGCATTGTATCCTGATAAGGCCGAGATGTTCCTCACTATGGACATGATGGACAACCAAGGGATTGACCCGCAAATCCTGCTGGATGCAGACAAGGCTCGACAGTCTCTGACCAAAGAGATGCAGTACGAGGACGATAAGGCTTGGGCTTCTCTCATGAACAACTCTGAGTCTCCTGAGATTAAGTACATGCCGTCCCCTCTCCAGAATGGTGCTCGTAAGATTTACGACTCCGTTAAGTACCGCACAGGTAATCCCAATATGGCAATGCAACAGGTCGATAAGTATCTCAAAGAGAACACTACGACTCTCACTGGTGATGATGTTGATGGTGATACCATTGGTGTCTTAACGAGAAACTCTCTGCGTGTGACCGATGACCCTGACTCTTGGAAACAAGGTAAGGACATCATCGACACAGCCGCTAAGAAACTCGCTGAGACGAACCCTTGGGTGACTAACAAGCAACTCACTGTGTTCGAGCGTGGTGACTCTATCTACCTGATGGACACTACCGGACAGGTAAACATTCGGTACGACAAGCAGTTGCTCTCAAAGATGTACCAAGAGAACCAAGCGAAGCTGGACGAGGAATCCCGTAACAAGGCACTCAAAGATGCCAACAAGCGAACCCTACATACACGAGCTATGAACCGCAAGCGTGAACGTGAAGCTAAGAAGCCTAAACGCTCTGGCAGCATGTACGATAGCGTGAGTGGCAAGGGTATTCTGGATACGCTGACTGGTAAAGACTAACAGACCACGATAGGAGGTTCCAAGTGGATAAGTATAACCCGAACGAACCGCATGAATATGATGCGTTATTTCAACAAGCTGCTGACACACATGGAGTCTCCTATGGCCTTCTTCGGAAGGTCGGTTGGGTAGAATCCCGCTTTAAGCCTACGGCTCAATCGCCAACAGGACCGAGAGGTGTCATGCAGTTCACCAAGGCAACTGGTCAGGCTTATGGTCTCCAGAACGATGAGGACTTTAATGACCCGGCTAAGTCCATTGATGCAGGTGCTCGTTACCTTGCAGACCTCGTTAAGAAATACAATGGGGATGAACTTAAAGCTGCCCTAGCGTACAACCAAGGTGAAGGACGTAATGGTAAGCCTCAACTGGAAGCCTACGATTCTGGCAACTTTGCCAACATTGGGGACGAAGGTCGTAGCTATCTGCGTTCACTTCTGGATGTCGCTAAGTCTCCTAAGAGTGGGGACATTGAGTCATTCGGTGGTATCACCCCAAAGGCTAAAGGGATTCCGTTCGATGCTGCTATGAGTGGTATCGGGAAGAAAGGAAAGGTAACAACTGAACTCCCTGAGTCTCACGAAATGTCCTTTCAAGGTAAAGAACAGGCCGCTCCCAATCAGCCATTCGGAAAAGATTATTGGGAAGCCAAAGGCACAACTCTTGACGAAGCAAACGAGCGTTCAACCTTCTTCGGATTTGGTAATGCTGCCGAAGCAGAACTCTCCAACTCAACCTTGGGTGTTGCCTTCCGTGCTGGTAAGCGTGACAATGGTTTCGATGTTCTTACTGACGTACTTCAACCGACACGGTTTAATAGCCACATTTGGTCGCCTGAAGAACTGGAGAAGATTCGGACTGAAGTAAAGAACCCTGCGTACATGAACGTTGTACTAGGTGGTTCCGCTGAGAACCTTGATGAGCTAATCAAGATGGCTAACGAGAACTTCGAGGCTGACGCTAAGGCTGCTGACGCTGGACTTGGTGCCAAGCTGTCTGCTGGCCTGATTGGTGCTGGTGTGGACCCGTTGACCTACGTCCCAATCGCAGGGAATACAGCCAAGGGATTCAAACTGGTGAACAAGGCATTGATGGTGGGTGCTCAAGCTGGTGCACTTAACGTTGCCTCTGAAGGTCTGCGTACATCGGTTGCTGGTGGTGATGCACATTATGCTGAAGCTGCCCTTGCTGGGATGTTACTGGCTGGTGGACTGACTGCGGTTGCTGATGGTGTTGCCGCTGGTCTCCGTAAGTCTGGTGCTGAGCAGATTGAGAACCCATTTGCTGCTGCACAGATGCGCTTTGAGGCTCGTGAGACTGCCCGTAACACTGGTGGATATGATGCAAGTCGTATGCCTCCTAGTGAAGACCGAGTGTTCTCGCAGCACAATGGCGTTGAGTATGCACCACTGGAAACTGAACCGGGTGCTGTAGTGCTGCGTGATGGTTCCATTATTAGTGATACCAACTTAGCGAACCCTATGACAGCCAGAGAGTTTGCCGAGGTAGACCCTGAACGTGCTGCTTGGGGATTGCCTATGCGTGGTCTGAGTGAAATCGGTCTGAGAACTCTACGTTCTGAACATGCCGAAATCCGTGGACTCGCTAAGGACTTAGTGCGCTCACCTACAGGTATGGAGTCTGGCTCACATGGTAAGTTTGGGGCTACTGCCTCCGACATTAAAGAGCGACTGCACAGTACCAACCAGCGAACCTACAATGACCTCTATGGTGCAATGAAGGAAGCTATGGCTGACCCCGAGTGGTCTGTGGGTATGTTCAAGAGTGGTGCTCAAGGTGCCCGTCAAGAAATCTATCGTCGTGTTGCTGTGGCTATCGAGCGTCCTGAACTTCAGGCTAACTTGACCAAGGCAGAGCGTAAGGTGATGGACATCATGAAGGAACACTTTGACCTCAAGCGTGAGATGATGGAGAACCCGTCGATGTTCGGTAACAAGGCAACTTCCATCTTCCCTAACAGTCGTCACAAAGGGACTTACGTTCCTCATGTTTACTCACGGGAAGCCAAGCAGTTGTACTCACAGGCTCTTGGTGGCCCTGATGGTTTACAGGAAGCAATCGCTGCAAGCTGGATGACCTCTTACCGTTCACGTCCAGAAGTTAAGGCTCGTGTAGATGAGCATTTAGCGGAGACCTTGGGCATCGACCCGAAGGCTGTAACCGAAGAGATGGTGATGAAACATGCCAGCGATAAGGCTTATGGTATTGCGAAGACAGATGAGTTCAACTCTTCAAGTGTCATTGACGATAACATTGAGGGTCTCGTGGGTATTGAGAACAACTCGTTCCTTGAAGCCCGTAACCTATTCGATTCTGACATGCCTGTAACGCTCCCTAACGGACAACAGTTCTCTGTGAATGACTTACGTGACTTCGATATGAAACACGTTATGCCAGCCTATGACCGCCGTGTTGATGGCGATATTGCTATCATGGGTGGCACAGGGAAGACGACTGCTGAACTTAAGGATTCCATTCTGGCTCTCGATAAGAAGTCTGAAGGTAAAGGCACAATGAAGGGTGAAGTGGAAGCACTGAAAGATACCGTTAAGATTCTCACTGGTCGTGCTCGACGCAATCAGGATACCGTAGGTGACACTATGGTTCGTGCTCTGTCCGATATGTCCTTCTTTACGAAGAACGCATACATGGGCTTGCAGAACCTAACTGAAATCTCTGGTATGCTGGCGAAGGGTAACATCCGTGCGATGCTCCATGGTATCCCCGTTCTGCGTGACTTAGCGTTCCGCAACAAGCCAGTCTCCGGTAGTGAACTCAAAGAACTCCACTCTATGGTGTTCGGTAAAGAGTTCGACCAGTTAATCCGACCGACTCGTCAGGACATCATTCAGCGACTTCGTGAGTCAACTGATACACCTGATGTTGCAGCAAAGGTTGTTGGTTCTATTAAGCACACAACTCAAGAGTTAGCTGCCCGTTCTCCGTTCACCAAGTTCCTCAATGGTACATCAAACTACCTTCTGGACATGGCTCGACAGGGTGTCATGGGTGATGTGGTAACTCATGCTATCACTGGTAAGGGTGCCAACAAGTGGATTAAAGGTGACATGCTGAAGTCTGCGAGTATCTCTAAGGAACAGTGGGAAGGCATTCAGTCTCTCATCCGGGAGAACGTGACTCGTGGTGAAGACGGTAAGTTCACCTTTAAGGACAAGCGTAAGCTGGCTAACGACCCTCGTGCTATGGACTTATGGCGTTTAGCTGATAAGGTTGCTGATGAAACGATGCTCCGACCTCATAAGGTTTCCTTACAGGATTCCCATGCGTTTGGTGCTACCGCTAAGTTAGTCCTTCAGTTTAAATCGTTTGTCATCAAGTCGATGAACTCTAAGTTTATCCGCTCTGGCAACGAAGCCTTTAAGAATCATCGTGCTATGGACATGGCGCTGACCTATGCTATCTCTGGTGGTCTTGCTGGTTCCTACTACGTGGCACAGGCTCACTTGAAAGCTGCTGGTCTTCCTAAAGAGCAACAGAAGGATTACTTGAAGAAAGCTCTCGACCCGAAGATGATTGCTTACGCAGCGGCCTCCAGAAGTTCACACTTAGGGTCGCCTCTGAGTATCGCTAACTTCGCTATGGGTGCTGCGGGTTACGACCAAGGTCTTATGGTGCGCTCTACGATTCTACCTAAAGGTGATGACAAGCGTGAGCGCAATAAGGCAGTGACTTCTCGTGACATGGGTGATTCCATTATGGGCGCTATTGGTGAACAGATTCCTGCTCTTGGTTTCGCTGGCGCAACTCTTGCTGCTGGTCGAAATGCTTATGGTGTCCTTACGGCTCCAAACAAAGTGACCGAGCGTGAGATGATGACTGGCTTAATGAATGCTCACCGAGAGATGATTCCTAACGACCCAATCTCCCAACAGATGCTCATCAAGTTCTATGAGGCCAACGGTGTTCACATTAAGGCTGACAAGAAGTAAACAATACGACTCACTATTGGGGAAGGCTCTCACAGCTTCCCTATTTATTCCAACTAAGGAGGTACGCTATGGCTCTTAAAATTCGTACCGTAATGACTTACCCGCTAACTGGTGCTGTGGACTTTGCAATCACCTTTGAATACTTAGCCCGTAAGTTTGTGACGGTAACTCTAATTGGTAAAGACCGTAAGGAACTGGTTCTCAATCAGGACTATCGGTTCACCACTAAGACACAAATCACTACAACTCGTACATGGACGGCTGCTGATGGATATGACTCCATTGAGATTCGTCGTTACACCTCCGCGACCGACCGTCTGGTAGACTTTGCTGATGGCTCCATCCTACGTGCATATGACTTGAACATCGCACAGATTCAGACGCTACACGTTGCAGAAGAAGCACGTGACCTCACCGCCGATACCATTGGTGTCAATAATGACGGACACTTGGATGCTCGTGGTCGGCGTATTGTCAACGTAGCTAACCCGGTAGATGACGGTGATGCTGTTAACTTAAGGTCACTCAAGGTGTGGAATGACTCTGCCCTTAACTCTGCCAACCGAGCAAAACAGGAAGCAGACCGAGCGAACACCGAGGCAGTGTCTTCTTGGCAAGCGCGTAATGCTTCCGAACAGTTCCGCAACGAGGCCGGAGAACACCGACGTGTTGCTGAGTCTGCTAAAGATCAAGCAATCAGTGCCCGTGATGTTGCTGTTAGTGCTCGTGATACCGCTGGTACATATCGCACAGAAGCTGCTTCAAGTGCCAACAAGTCCGAGACTGCTCGTGACAAGGCGCAACAGTGGGCTGAGAACAATCCAGATGCTCCAGTAGTTCAGGGCCACTTCTCTGCTAAACACTGGCAGCACTACTCTAAGGTAGAAGCTGACCGGGCAAAGCGTGAGGCTGACCGCGCTGACGTTGAAGCTAGTAAGTTGGGGAACATGAACAACCTCGCAGCAAACATTGAGAATGCGTCAACAGACCCTAACATTGTAATCTTCAAGGGTCAGGTAGTATCTCGCGGAAACCTAATGGCTGCAACAAACCTTCGGGAAGAACCTTCTGTCGGTTCGTGGTGGGGGACTCAAAGTCTGATGTCTGCCGTAGAAGTTAATGGCAGGAAGCGTATGCTTACACAACTATACTCCGAGGGAACTGCTGGTGCTGATGACCGAAAGACAACGCTTGTAACTCATGAGTATGACGCCAACGAGAGCATCGGGCGCTCTTCATATGCGCATCTTCTACATAACGAGTCCCGCTGGTGGTCTAGACAGCATGGCGCTTTGGGCTACCAGACTGGCTGGGATGACCCAACGAGCAGTAGACGGGCGCCATATTGGATCGATGATGTCGCCAATAACGATGGTGGGTGGGTTCCTGCATTGTCTGTTCATACCCGTGCAACTGGTGGCTACCCTGTGAGGGCGACTCAAGGACTCATCTCTAGGGGTCCGAGCGCATGGGCTGATTACGGTTTCCGTCTTCGTGGTGATGGTCTGAACGCATCTACCTTCTTCCTAACAATGGGGGCAAACATTCAGTGCTGGACTACTGGGTATGATGGCGTACAGGCCAATTTCGAGTTCGCAAAAAACCCTGTGTCGGACATCCGGCTTAAGGACATCACAGGGAAGGTAGACGAGTCCAAGTGTCTCAATAACATTGAGCGCATGAACTTCGTAGAGTTCACCTTTAAGCGGGATGCAAACAAGCAGGTTCGTCGCGGTGTTATTGCGCAGGAAGTCCAGAAGATTGACCCACAGTACACTAGCCTGTCTGTCATGGAGGCTACCAACGAGACCCCTCGTGTGGAGACCTTACAGTTAGACCTCACGCCAATGACGCTTGATGCCCTAGCAGCAATCAAAGAGTTGTCGAGTCAGGTCAAGGAACTCAAGGCCGAACTTAAACAACTCAAGGAAGCTAAATAACAACGAGGCCACGGATGGCTGACATTAGGAGGACACAATGTTGTCATTAGATTTTAACAACGAGGTAGTGAAGGCTGCTCCGATTGTAGGGACAGGTGTAGCCGATGGTGCTGCCCGTCTGTTCTTCGGACTGTCCCTTAACGAGTGGTTCTATGTAGCCGCAATTGCCTACACAGTGGCTCAAATTGGTGCCAAGGTAGTCGATGTGATTATCAAATGGAAGAAGGAGGGTAAAGATGTCTAACGATAAATCTTTGATTCAATTCCTTGAGATGCTGGACACTGAGATGGCTCAACGTATGCTGAAAGACCTTCAGGATGACGAGAAGCGAACACCTCAACTGTACAACGCGATCGGGAAACTGTTAGAGCGCCACAAGTTCCAAGTCTCCAAGTTACAGCCAGACCGTAACATCCTTGGTGGACTGGCAGATGGACTCGAAGAGTACCAGAACATGGTGGGTGCTGATGGTCTCACTGAAGATGAGAAGTACACGCTTAACTGATAGGATAACTCAAGGATACTACATATAGTGTCCTTTATGATATTCTAACACAACTCACGGTGACTCTACGTGAAATCTGAGAAATGGGGAGGGTAGTTATGCTCAAGAATTTAAAGAGCTACGCCATCGCTGTGGCCTTTGCCTTGGGGATGACCCTTGCGTACAACCACGGCTATGACAAGGCTAACACTAAATGGGAACAGGAGGTGCACAATGAGTACGTTAAGAAAGTTGAGGCGACTGCGGATAAACAAGCTGCTCTCAATGAAGTCTCACGACAATACCAAGAAGACCTTGCGGCGCTGGAAGGCAGCACTGATAGGGTCATTAATGATTTGCGTAACGATGGTAAGCGGCTGCGTGTCAAGCTATCAGATACCTCACGAGAACTCCAAGCTAACGGTGGATGCCTCGTTGATGGTCGAGCCGAACTTGACGAAGAGTTTAGTAAGCGTCTTATCGGAGTAACTCAAAGAGGGGATGCGTGGATTAAGGCGCTCCAAAATACAATCAGGGAAATGCAACATAAGGAGAAACATAATGGCACAATCCCAAGAAGCTAAGAATGCGCTCATCGTGGCGCAACTTAAGGGCGACTTCGTGGCCTTCCTGTTCGTCTTATGGAAGGCTCTGAACTTACCTAAACCAACCAAGTGTCAGATTGATATGGCACGTACACTCGCTAACGGCGACCACAAGAAGTTTATCCTTCAGGCGTTCCGTGGCATCGGCAAGTCCTTTATCACCTGTGCGTTCGTCGTGTGGGTCTTATGGCGTGACCCTCAACTTAAGGTGCTCATCGTGTCTGCCTCTAAGGAACGTGCGGATGCTAACTCCATCTTCATCAAGAACATCATCGACCTCTTACCGTTCCTCTCTGAGTTGAAACCTCGACCGGGACAGCGTGACTCTGTGATTAGCTTCGATGTGGGCTTAGCGAAACCCGACCACTCACCCTCTGTGAAGTCTGTAGGTATTACTGGTCAGTTGACTGGTAGCCGTGCTGACATTATCATTGCGGATGACGTGGAGGTTCCCGGCAACAGTTCTACAAGTTCTGCTCGTGAGAAGCTGTGGACGCTGGTAACTGAGTTTGCTGCGTTGCTCAAGCCTTTGCCTACCTCTCGTGTTATCTACCTTGGGACACCTCAAACCGAGATGACTCTCTATAAGGAACTCGAAGATAACAAAGGGTACAGCACAGTAATCTGGCCAGCACAGTATCCACGTAATGATGCTGAGGCTCTCTACTATGGCGACCGACTGGCTCCTATGCTTAAGCAAGAGTATGATGAAGGCTACGAGATTCTTCGTGGACAACCTACTGACCCTGTTCGATTCGATACGGATGACCTCCGTGAACGTGAACTTGAATATGGTAAAGCTGGCTACACTCTACAGTTCATGCTGAACCCTAACCTATCCGATGCTGAGAAGTACCCGCTGAGGCTCCGTGACGCTATCGTGTGCGCTGTAGACCCTGAACGTGCCCCGTTGTCTTACCAGTGGTTGCCGAACCGTCAGAACCGCAATGAGGAACTCCCTAACGTGGGTCTGAAAGGTGATGACATCCATAGCTTCCATACGTGCTCTTCAAGAACCGCTGAGTACCAGTCTAAGATTCTCGTCATTGACCCTAGTGGTCGTGGTAAGGATGAGACCGGGTATGCAGTCCTCTACTCCCTGAACGGCTACATCTACTTGATGGAGGTCGGTGGGTTCCGTGGAGGTTACGATGATGCTACCCTAGAGAAGCTCGCTAAGAAGGCCAAGCAGTGGAAGGTACAGACAGTAGTCCACGAGTCCAACTTCGGTGACGGTATGTTTGGTAAGATTTTCTCTCCGATTCTCCTGAAGCACCATAAGTGTGCACTCGAAGAGATTCGGGCTAAGGGCATGAAGGAGATGCGAATCTGCGATACCATTGAGCCGTTGATGGGTTCCCACAAGCTAATCATTCGTGATGAGGTTATCCGTGAAGACTATCAGACTGCTCGTGACCTTGATGGGAAACATGATGTGCGCTACAGTGCGTTCTATCAGATGACCCGTATGACTCGTGAGCGAGGCGCTGTGGCACACGATGACCGACTTGATGCTATCGCATTGGGTATCGAATGGCTACGCGAGGGGATGCTTGTAGACAGCCGTATCGGTGAAGAAGAGATGACCCTTGAGTTCCTTGAGCACCACATGGAGAAACAGACCATTGGTGGCGACCAGATTCATAGCTACGATGTTGGAGGTGTGGACATCTACTATGAGGACGATGGGGACTCTAGCAGCTTCATTGAGTGGTAATAGATAAGTATGCGGGAAAGGTGCATAGGTAAGCACTT
>OERV01000067.1_pt1 | contig 45709 bp, 46 predicted proteins | sample 1540121 | NCBI WGS metagenome assembly OERV01 (sample SAMEA3891239, study PRJEB23780) | metagenome | biome: terrestrial biome; feature: animal house; material: water of meat washing | place: Italy | collected 2015-05-12 | reverse complement strand
ACAAAAGATGCCAAGGAAATCCAACGCATTTTTTGGGATTACTAAACCCAATAACGGTGAAATCGCATAGTAACGCTTTTCAGCTAAGCACCTTAAAATTTAAGGTGCTTTTTTAGCGTCTATAAATAGATTAAATTCATCGACTCTGTATCGAATAAATGTTTAACAAATCAACAGTAATCTATATTCGCCATCCTTTTCAACGGGTGCTCTATGTACACAAGGCAAGACTTTTTGCATAGGATGATCTACCGCCAAACGACAAAGATGGCCTAAGCCTAAATTCACAGGTTTTGCATTCAGTTTAGGCTGATAATGCAGATCAAAAAAATATTCTTCTAGAAAGGTTTCAAATTCAGCTTCAGGGCCATCATGTAATTTTTTAAGTTTTTCTCTGATCTCGGGAATTAGAATCTTTTGCTCCACCTGATCATTGGGTACGATATCACTTGCAGCGCCGTGATAAGTGCAGAGGAAAGTATCTGTTTCAATCGGTGAGCGATCAACATGAAACGAATATACATCTGTGGAAATAAAGTCTAGCTCGTCATCTCGCTCATAACATTTTAGTAAATTAAGAGCAGGAGATGCACCGAAATCAGTTAAGAGCTGTATATCTTTTAAAATGATTTCCCTTGCTAAATTTCCTTTTTCTGAAAGTTGTAATGCTAAAAGATCTTCAATCGAAACTTCTGTAATATTTTCTTTTAATTCAAGTTTAACTACAATTTCTTTAAAATCCCCAACCAAATTTCTATGCCAGCAAAGTGCATTCATTTCTCCTTGAAATTTGGAATTTACAAGTTCAGAAAAAGAAGAAACTACTTCAATTTGATTGTTGTCAGAAAATGTATTCGTCATGAGAAAATTAGATAATAAACAGTGCTTAATCATAACATCTAGCTTTAGGTGTATTGCATTTAAAAGTAGCTCGGTAATTGCTTACAGATATGGAGGAGCTCTATATTTGTAGTATGGAAAGAAGTTTTAGCTATTGATTGAGCAAATATTTGCGCATTTAATTTAAATTATTATGTGAATGCGCAAATATATTCTCATTTTTTTAGTTTTATGGTATTTTTGAGAAAATATTTGCTCATTAATATTTATGGAAAAATTAACGATTCAAGCTCTTCTCGATACAGAATGGCTAGATATAGCAGAACTTAAAATATTAGAACCACATAAAGGTTCTGCAAGTGCGTGTGAGTTAGCCTACGAATTAGAATATGCCATTTCTTATCTAGATAAGAGAGATGAACATGCATGTAGCTTAGCACTTCCTGTTCAAATTCTTATTCAACATGAATCGAAAGTCTGGTTTAGTTTTTTAGATGATATTGTTCCATCTGGTGCTGCTCGACGTTATTTGGTTCAATATCTAGGTTTGCAAAAACTCTCATCAGCAGAACAAGATTTTACTTTATTGGCAAAAGGTACAATTGCTCCTGTAGGGAATCTAAGAGTTAAGGAATCAGTTCCACCAATCAATTCAGAATCAACATTGCACTTACGCAAGTTCACTACTGGTGATGTTACAGAACGAAATGTTGATTTTCTCGAATACGCACAACAAATGGGTGCAATTAGTGGTGGTGCAACTGGAGCAGGAGGTGAGGCTCCAAAACTACTGATTCGCGTCTCAAAGGATCAGCAAGTTTGGATTGATACCTATCAAAATTCTTTTGATGAACCGGATCAGCACTATCTAGTTAAATTCCCTCGAAATAAGCGTAGTGCAATAGATTGCGACATATTGAGAGCAGAATATCATTTTTATCATGTCCTGAATGAACTTGGATTTACAACAATTGAAACTTCTCAGATGAAGCTGATTGAAGGTCAGAAATACCCTTCGTTATGGTTGCCGAGATTTGACACAGAGTGGCGTAATCAACAATGGCATCGACTCGGGCTTGAGTCAGTTTATTCCGTATTGAATAAAACATCAGGGAGCCATTTGAATCATTTTGAGGTCATAGACACGCTTTGTACCTTATTAAAATCGGTGGACAAAAACTTTGATTCTTCGCAATTCGTTTGTGAGTGGTTACAAAGGGATTTGCTGAATATCATTTTTGGTAACTCAGATAATCACGGCCGTAATACGTCATTCTTAAAAAAATCAGGACGAATATTTCTTGCTCCAATTTACGACTTTGCCCCAATGAAAGCCGATCCAGAAGTTGTCACGAGATCAACAACATGGGGAAGTCCGTATGAAGAAGGAGGGGAATACCGCTGGGAAAGTATTAGCCGAAATCTTGCACATTGGTGTGAACCACAAATATCTTTAAGTACATTGAAAACATTGGCGAGCAAACTTATTGGTCTCAAACAGCAATTAATCAATAAAGGTGTTCCCCAAACGATTATAGATATGCCAGGTCTAGGATATGACTTTATTGAAGCCAAATTGAGTCGATGGGAGCTATTATGAAAAAGGAAAATCAGCCACTTGACCGTCAGCAATTGCTCATTGATTTATATACGCAATATTTATTCGGTAAAATTACCTTGGGGCAACTGCTGAGCCACTTGCGCAAAAATGTATTGGGGCTATCTCAAGAAAAATATGCAGCAATGGTTGGAATCAGTCGGCGTACTTTAACCGACATTGAACAGGACAAAGGTCAACTGACTCAGGTCGTGTTAGATAAGGTGTTTAAACCACTTGGCTTAAAAGCTGGCCTCGTACCGACACATGAGCATATCGTTCACAAGATTATTCAGCCATCTAGTGATTAAAAGCTTAAGATTGAAGCTATTTTGACCATCTAGGCAGGACACTATGGAAAAAATGGTCACGCTGTGCATCAAGTTATTAGGCGATAAACTCAGTTCAAGGAATTTTGACAGTCAATTCAACGAGATTGATCTGCCTGAGAACAAAAAACAATCGAATACAGCGAGTTTACAGTGGGGATTGAAAACCCCCTCTAATAAGATGCCGGTAAAGATTTATGCGTGTAAACCCACATTTGTACAAAACTGGAAGCTACGACAGATCAAAGGGTGTTTTAACCAAGGCTGACTATGTGTACATGCGCGATCTACTGGAGACCGTGCTAGAACAACTGCAAAATTCAGAATTAGATAACGATAAAGAAATAGATCAGCTCAAACAGTTTTTTATCAAGTTAGATCATCACATCGATAGGCTGCGCGCGTAGATTTCGGCATAACGTATATTATGTTCATTCACGGTAATCAGCAGCGTGAATATAATTGTGCAGATTCACGATGCTGATCTGTGGCACCAACTGAGTTGCGTAGGCCACAACCTCAGGTACTCCATTTAACTTATGTTTACCTAAAATCTAGTTTATAAATTATTTTTACAATAGACCTCTTTCATAAATCATTTTTTACTCAGTTCCAAATTATAGATCCCAGCAATTAGATTGAACCTCAATCCCAATCTTTTTCCTCGATTGCGATATCGCTCAGCAAGGATTTTGAAGGTTTTCAAACTGCCAAATACATGCTCAATGCCAATTCTTCTTTTGTTAATTTCTCGATTGTAAAGCTTTAGCTCAGGATCTAGTTTGCAGCGTTTTTTTGCTTTTAATGGCAATAGGCTATTTCGATACACTGTGTAAATCCCTTGATAACCCTTATCTGCAAGTATAAAGGCACTTGCAGGAATCTGATTCAAATTGCGTTTGAAAAGTTCGAAATCATGTACAGCACCACGACTTGTGCATAAACTCAGAATTTGCTGAGTTTTATAATGAACAATGGCTTGAACTTTGAAAGTATGTGCCTTCTTCTTACCACTATAGCTTTTCTTCTGTTTTTTTAGGCCTTTGTATTGGAATTTCTGTGGCATCTACGATCACCACATTCCAGTCAATACCTTCGCCTTCAGGCAAATGCTTTGGTAAATTAAATAAATTGGACTTGATGAGGCAGTCCTCTACATGGTGTACGATTCTTGAAGCAGTGGGCTCTGACACGCCATAACTTGTTGCGACATGGAATAATGTTCGGTATTCACGCCAATAGCTTAAGCATAAGAGAATCTGATCTTCTAGGCTTAATTTAGATGGTCTACCTTTGGCAGGAACATGCATTTTCAATTGCTCAACCATTAAATTAAAGGTTGACCATGAGATGCCGGTATATCGCTTAAACTGTGTTTCAGAAAGCTTCTTTGAATAGATGTATTTCATTCAAAGATTATGCATGAATGTTTAAGATTCTTCGGTACAAATAATCAGCAATAGATAGGTCGTATTTTGATTTATGAAAGAGATCTAATGGAGATGATTTTTATGGGTGTATCTATAAACCTGACTAACACTGAACGACGCGTATCTACTGCTGAATTTGCTTTGAGAATGAATATCTCTGAAAAAGAACTATATGATCGAATTAATACTGGTCGTGTAAAAAGACCTGTAAAAGATGGTCGCAAGAACTATTGGCTTAATAGCTATGTCCTTGCCTGTATTATTCATAACGAAAATTCTATTCTTACACCAGAGTAAAATGACCTTGCTCTATAACTATAAGCGCCTGTTTTTTTTCAGGCGTATTTTTTCAATATCTCAATTCATCCAATATTCAAATTCCTCTACAGTACTATAACTTCTTTAAAAGAAACTAAGCATAGAGCTATAAAATTTAAAAAGGCCACAAATAAAATTTGTGACCTTTTTTGTAACAAACTCAGATGTGAGTAACACTGTGAGTAATTTTAATCAATTTGGTTTTAATTGTATTAAATTACAATAACTTAAACCAAATACAAGCAGATTACATCATTCCGCCCATACCACCCATGCCGCCCATATCAGGCATCGCTGGCTTGTCTTCTGGAACATCAGTAATCATACATTCAGTTGTCAACATTAAACCTGCTACAGATGCAGCATGCTCAAGTGCAGAACGCGTTACTTTCGCAGGGTCAAGAATACCCATTTCTAGCATATCGCCATACTCAGAAGTCGCAGCGTTATAACCGAAGTTACCTTCGCCATTTTTCACAGCGTTGATGACAACTGAAGGCTCATCACCCGCATTGGCAACGATTTGACGAAGTGGTGCTTCAATCGCACGACGTAAAATGTTAATACCTACATTTTGATCGTCATTCGCACCATTTACGCCATCAAGCGCAGCTGCAGCACGTACCAGTGCAACACCACCACCAGCAACCACACCTTCTTCAACAGCAGCACGTGTTGCATGAAGCGCATCGTCCACACGGTCTTTCTTCTCTTTCATTTCAACTTCAGTCGCTGCACCAATTTTGATTACAGCTACACCGCCTGCCAATTTAGCAACACGTTCTTGAAGTTTTTCTTTGTCGTATTCTGAAGATGATTCTTCAATTTGCGCGCGGATTTGAGTCACACGTTCAGCAATTTGAGCTGCATCACCAGCACCGTCAACAATCACAGTGTTTTCTTTAGATACAGTGATTTTGTGCGCAGTACCTAAGTCTTGAAGAGAAGCTTGTTCTAAAGTCATGCCTACTTCTTCAGAAATCACAGTCGCGCCCGTCAAGATTGCGATATCTTGAAGCATTGCTTTACGACGGTCACCAAAACCAGGTGCTTTAACCGCACATACTTTGATAATTCCGCGCATGTTGTTAACAACAAGTGTAGCTAAGGCCTCACCTTCAACATCTTCAGCGATGATTAAAAGTGGTTTACCTGTTTTAGCTACAGCTTCAAGTACAGTAATTAATTCACGGATGTTGCTGATTTTTTTGTCAACAAGCAAGATGAACGGATTTTCAAGTTCAGCCGTTAATGTGTCTTGTTTGTTTGCAAAGTATGGGCTGATATAACCACGGTCAAACTGCATACCTTCAACAACGTCCAAAGCATCTTCAAAGCCTGAACCTTCTTCAACGGTAATCACGCCTTCTTTACCTACGCGTTCCATTGCTTGTGCAATGAGTTTACCTACAGTTTCGTCAGAGTTTGCAGAGATTGAACCGACTTGTTCAATCGCTTTAGTATCAGAAGCAGGTTTTGCTGTTGCTTTAATTTCAGCAACCAATGCTTTAACAGCCAGGTCAATACCGCGTTTCAAGTCCATTGGGTTCATGCCCGCTGTTACAGACTTGATGCCTTCATTTAAAATTGCTTGAGCTAGTACAGTTGCAGTTGTTGTACCGTCACCAGCGATGTCATTGGTTTTAGAAGATACTTCACGAACCAATTGAGCGCCCATGTTCTCAAATTTGTCTTTTAGAGAAATTTCTTTCGCAACCGTTACACCATCTTTAGTGATGTGCGGCGCACCGAAAGAACGGTCGATCACAACATTACGGCCTTTAGGACCTAAAGTTACTTTTACAGCATCTGCAAGCACGTTTACGCCTGCAATCATTTTAGAACGAGCTGAATCACCAAATTTTACGTCTTTAGCTGACATACTAAACTCCAAATATTCTTAAATTTTAATCAATTGTATTGCTTAAACAGCAAATGAACGTTCTGAATTAACCTTCAAGAACCGCTAAAATATCAGACTCTTTCATCACAAGAAGTTCTTCGCCTTCAACTTTAACTTTAGTGCCTGCATATGCACCAAACAGTACATTGTCGCCCACTTTTACATCTAAAGCACGAACGCCATTGTCTGTAATTTTGCCATTACCTACTGCAATGATTTCACCTTGAGCTGGCTGTTCAGCAGCAGAAGTACTCAAAATTAAACCACCTGCAGTTTTAGTTTCCTTTTCTACGCGGCGAATCACAACGTTGTCATGTAAAGGACGAATTTTGCTCATTTCTTGCTCCATAGACATTTTCAAAATGCCATTGTTTACGATGTGAAGATGACTTCTTATTCCTAGGTCATCAACAAAATTTTGATATGACACTTTTGTGGGGATGGAATAAAACGCTTCAAGGGCAAACACAAAATATTTTTATATTTTTGCGCTCTTTTTAAGCAAACCTCATCAAAGTTTAGACACTCGATTCAATCTGAGGTATTTTGCTGCATCAACTCGAAGTGATTTGTTTCAGCGTTAAAGCTCAAATGTTGTACATCAGCATTCGGCAAAATAATATTCAAGCTATTGGGCAAGCCCGCATGTAAACGATAAGACGTTGCCGTTCCTGCATGAATATCCAGCACTGGATGCGATACCCCAAGTTGATAAATCTGATTCAAATCATAAACGGCAGCGTGGTGTAAATGCCCATGTAAAAGTCCATTTAAACCATGTTGGCTCCATTGCTCCAACGCAATACGACCAAGCATTGGACAGTCTTTCACACCATGACTATGGTCTGGCGGAGTATAAAAAGGCTGATGCGCGGCGATCAGTTTAATTTTGTGTGCAGGTGCTTGCTGCAACTTCAGGTCAATCTCTTGAATTTGGCTCAGTGAAATATGCCCTCGCGTATGGTAACGCCGACGAATACTATTCACTCCAATGACATAAAAATGTTCAGTTTCTAAGGTGTTTTCCATCCCCCCAAAAAACAGTTGATAACGTGCAAAGGGGCTGAAAAAACGATTCCACACATGGTACAGCGGAATATCATGATTCCCCGGCACCACCAAATACGGCAGCTTTAAACTGTCTAAAAACTGCCGACAAGCATAAAACTGAATAAACCGCGCACGTTGGGTCAAGTCCCCACTGACCACCACTGCTTCAAAAGGATGTTCCTCACATAACTGACGAATGGCCTGCAAACAGGCTTCGCGTTCGGTCCCAAAGTGTAAATCCGACAAATGTAAAATCATGCGGGAACCATGATATTCAGCGCATGCTTACGTACTGTAATTTTCAGCGGTGGTGTCATCGTGACAATTTCTCCATCTACCGCAACCGTGAGCTTATTACGCTTTGAATGAACAATCACTTCATCTGCTGCAAAGCTATAGACATCGGAAGCCTGATCCAAATTGCCTTTAATCAGCTGCCATAAGGTCTTGAACAAAGTCCGCTTATCACTTTTTGCTACTACCACGCCCGCCACTTTGCCTGCTTCCGCCGCCTCGGCAATACGTAGTTTCATTTCAGCCAGTTGAAGTTGATTATTGCCAAAGAAAATCAATGGCGTTTTCACTGGATAGCGCTGTCCATCGACTTCCACTTCAAGTTTTAACTCTTTACGGTCGCGGATGAGAACATCCAATGCCGAGGTATACGCATGCAATGGAAAACGTCCAAAATGCTTATTAAACTGTTCTCTTTTTTGAATAAATAAAGGATAAAGCCCTAAACTGGCATTGTTCAGATAGATATGTTGATTCAGCTGTGCCACATGTACAGAACGTGGCTGCCCTTCACTAATGGCTTTGGCCGCTTCTAATAAATCCAACGGAATATTCAACACTCGCGCAACATAGTTAAAGGTACCTAGAGGCAAGATCCCCATGGGAATATCCGTTCCCATCAATTTAGATGCAACTGCATTTAAAGTTCCGTCACCACCTGCAGCAACCACGACCCCTACATTCTCCGCTTGACGATGACGTAGTAAAATATCTTGCATCATCTGATCAAAGTTCATGCACTCACTTAACTCAAATGACTGTATTTCAAAACCCGCAGTACTCAAATCTGCTACCAACTGTTCATACACTTCATCTTTATTTGCAGCATGAAAACCTGATTTTTTATTATAAATAAGTGATAAAGGTTTGAGTTGTTCTGACATTTTGCACCTAAATTTGAAGTAATTGCTCTATTTTTGTCCAAATATTCAACACTTAACAGTTTTGTTATGTAAAATTCAAATGACTACCATTTATTTAATCAATAATAAATCTCAATCACAAAATAAATGCAAGCATATGATTTTAATACTAATATCTTAAATGAATAATCTTCATAAATATAATAAATACACAAAATAAAAGCCAAAAATTAAACCAAACTATTGTTTTTTAATAGTTAAAATGAAGCAACCCCATCGAACTGTTCATAATTTAGATACGCCTTTGGTCTTATTTTTTTTATCAAATTATGCTTTAATACAGCCACTTTTTTTTCATCTTTTCATCTCTGCAGTAAATTTTATTGCTGAGATTGTACTTTGTACAAACGTGTACATATTTGAGATAGGCCTCACCATGACCCAAGTGAACGCACCAGAATTCGTTCGTCACCCTAAGCTTATTGCGTGGGTGGAAGAAATTGCAAAATTAACAAAACCAGCGAAAATTGAATGGTGTGACGGCAGCGAAGAAGAATATCAACGTTATATCAACTTGATGATCGCTAACGGCACAATGCAAGCGCTTAACCAAGAAACGCATCCTGGTTCTTATCTTGCTAATTCTGATCCTTCTGACGTTGCTCGTGTTGAAGGTCGTACTTACATCTGCTCTGAAAAACAAGAAGATGCTGGTGCAACAAACAACTGGGAAGAGCCTGCTGAAATGCGTGCTCGCCTAAATGGTTTGTTTGACGGTTCAATGGCAGGTCGTACTTTATATGTAGTACCGTTCTCTATGGGCCCATTGGGTTCTCATATTGCGCACATTGGTATCGAATTAACTGACTCTCCATATGTAGCAGTTAGCATGTCTAAAATGGCTCGCATGGGTAAAGCTGTTTATGACGTTCTTGGTACAGACGGTGAATTTATTCCTTGCGTACATACTGTTGGTGCGCCGCTTGCTGATGGCGAAAAAGATGTTGCATGGCCTTGCAACCCTGAAAAATACATCGTGCATTACCCAGAAACACGTGAAATCTGGTCTTACGGTTCTGGTTACGGCGGTAACGCATTGTTAGGTAAAAAATGCTTAGCTTTACGTATTGCTTCTTCTATGGGTCGTCAACAAGGTTGGTTAGCAGAACACATGCTGATCCTTGGTGTGACTAATCCTCAAGGCGAAAAACACTACATCGCAGCGGCATTCCCTTCTGCTTGTGGTAAAACAAACTTCGCAATGTTGATTCCACCAGCAGGCTACGAAGGTTGGAAAATTGAAACTGTAGGTGACGATATTGCTTGGATCAAACCAGGTGAAGACGGTCGCTTATACGCAATCAACCCAGAAGCAGGTTTCTTCGGTGTAGCGCCTGGTACAAATACCAAGACCAACCCGAACTGCATGGCGACATTGACTAAAGATGTCATCTATACCAACGTTGCGGTAACTGACAACGGTGAAGTATGGTGGGAAGGTCTTACTAAAGAAGCACCTGCCAACCTAACCAACTGGAAAGGTCAACCACATGTTGCTGGTGAAAAAGCAGCTCATCCAAATGCGCGCTTCACTGTTTCAGCAGGTCAATGTCCTTCTATTGATGCTGACTGGGAAAATCCAGCAGGTGTTCCAATTTCAGCGTTCATCTTTGGTGGTCGCCGTGCGGACACAGTGCCTCTAATTTCAGAAGCATTTGACTGGGTAGATGGTGTTTACAAAGCTGCAACTATGGGCTCTGAAACAACTGCTGCGGCCGTTGGCCAACAAGGTATTGTTCGTCGTGACCCATTCGCAATGCTTCCATTTGCGGGTTACAACATGGCGGATTACTTCTCTCACTGGTTAGAGCTTGGTGAAGAAGTTGCAGCGAAAGCTAAAGCTGCGGGCAACAAACTTCCGGGCATCTACAACGTGAACTGGTTCCGTCGTGATGCTGAAGGCAACTTCGTATGGCCTGGTTTCGGTCAAAACATGCGTGTTCTTGAGTGGATCATTGACCGTTGTGAAGGCCGTGCTGATGCAGTTGAAACACCAATTGGTTTAGTTCCAACTTATGAACAGTTGAACTGGACAGGTTCTGACTTCACTAAAGCCCAGTTTGACCTTGTGACTTCTCAAGACAAAGATCAATGGATCAAAGAGCTTGAAAGCCATACTGAACTATTCGACAAACTTGGTGAACGCCTACCAGCTGCACTTAAAGCTCGCCAAAACGAACTTTTAGATGCTGTTAAGCAATCTGCTTAATCTTTCAATTAAGCCAAAAAAAGACCGCTTACGCGGTCTTTTTTTAATCTATTTATAATTTTAAAACTTTATAACTCAACAAAAACTTATCAAGGGGTAATTCATGCTTAAAAAACTCACACTCACAATTGGTTTACTGGGCCTATCAAGCTTAGTCATGGCTCAAACAGAAGTAGCAACAACTCAGCCAGCACTTCATGTTTGCGCAATCAAAGGCACACCTGATTCAACTCAATTTGAAATCAAAAAGCGCATCAAAGTCGCTAAAGGCACTTATGGCAGCGTGGTTGAACTCTATCCGCGTTTTGCTGAACGTGCACATCAAGTCGGTGGTAATGTCGTCATTAACTATAACGCCAGCCAACGATTTGGCTTTTGGCCTTGGCGTATTGTCCGCCCAGTCGTTTGGGGAACGGCTGTAAAATGGAAGACACCTGTAGACTGTAAACAGCTCGGCGGTATCGAAATTTAAATCTAAAAAAGCCGCGATAGCGGCTTTTTTAATAGAACGAAATCAACTGTATCCATTACACATACTTAACACTATGCAGCATCCCCCTGCATACGACGCAGGTGTAAATCCTGCAAGTAGAGGTCTAAAGCTTGAGTTTCTAGTGCATCAAATTTTAAATACAGTTTAGTCCGTCGTTTTAAAATATCTTCACTGCTGATGGCCCACTCACGTTTCACCACATAATCCACTTCTTGCTGATACAAACCATGGCCAAAAGACTGCCCTAAAGTTTGTACATCTTTGTTCTCACCGAGCATATGCCACACTCGACTACCATAACTGTTTGCCCAACGATGCGCTGTTTGAGACTCTAGCCCTTTGATTTCATGCATCAACTCTGCACATAAAACCTCGACTGAACTAAAACCTTCCGCACCTGGGAGTTTTGCCTCAGCCGTCCATTCCGCTTTCATGTGTGGAAAATAACGTTTCAGCTGTAGCAAAGCCGCTTCCGCCAACTTGCGATAAGTCGTTAGCTTTCCACCATAAACAGATAACAATGGCGCTTCATCCGCAACAGGCTTAGACATCGCCAGTACATAATCACGTGTCACTTTAGAGGCTTGGGTACTTGCATCATCATACAGCGCCCTTACGCCTGCAAAGCTTGAAATCACATCTCCTTGCTGTAATTGAAGCTTGAAATGATCATTAATCACATCAATCAAATAAGCCGTTTCCTGCTCGGTAATGTGGACATAATTTGCATCACCCTCAAACTCTACGTCCGTGGTACCAATCAGGCTGTATTCATCTAAATAAGGAATTACAAACACAATGCGTTGATCGTCATTTTGCAAAATAAACGCATGCTGTTCAGGGTATAAACGCTTCACAATGATATGACTGCCCTGAACCAATCGAATGCCTGCCTTTGGGGTTTGGGACAGTTGCTGTTGAATAAAATCTGTGACCCATGCACCCGTTGCATTGACTAAGCTTCGAGCTTTAATTTGGTAGTGTTGTTTTTGATGCTCTAAGGTTAGACACCACACACCCTCCTGCTGAACTGCAGAAACACATCGCGTTTGTGTCCGAATTTGAGCCCCTAGCTCATGTGCTTGGATTGCATTAACTACCACCAAACGCGCATCATCCACAGTACAATCTGAATATTCGAAACCACGTTTAATGGTGTCTTTTAAGGGACTGTCGACATTAAAATGAACAAGCTCTGAACCCTCTAATGTTTCTCGTTTTGCCAAATAGTCATAGATAAATAAGCCTGAACGAATTAGCCATGCAGGGCGCAAATAAGGCAAATGCGGCATAATAAAACGCATAGGATGGATCAAGTGTGGGGCTTTTTTTAACAGTACTTCACGCTCTAATAGCGCTTCACGCACCAAACGAAATTCTTTTTGTTCGAGATAACGCAATCCACCATGAATGAGCTTACTACTGGCTGAAGACGTATGACTGGCTAAGTCATCTTTTTCACAGACGAAAACACTTAAACCACGCCCTACAGCATCATTTGCAATGCCCACCCCATTGATGCCCGCGCCCACAACGGCAATATCATAAATGGCATCTGTGTCTTGCATATTCACCTCTCTCGTTGAGTTATTGTGTTATTTTTGTTCTTCACGCTAAACTTAACATCAAAATCCAACCTTGTCATATTCCAAAGCCAGTCAAATCAGAGAAAATTCGTTACTCTAAATAAATTAATAACCGCATCTATTTTTACAATTTAATTTTTAATTTTGACTATTCAGTGAAAAATCGACTAATTTCCAAGCTAAAAAACACTTTCTTTTCTAAAAATCAACATTCACCATAAAATGAAAAAGTATTATAACCTCTTGTATTTTAATTGACTATTCACACATTAAAAAATCACAAGAGTTTGTTTTAGATAAGTAAAATGATAATTTTCCATTAAAATAAAGATATTCATTAGAAAAACTTAACAGCATATAAATCATACCAACATTTAGACTAAAGTCGAATGAAGTCCAAGGATAAGGGGCGTATAACGAAACAGAATTTTTTGTTTAATCTTAAAATATATTGTTTTAACTTTTTCTACTTAAAAAGTTAAAAGATGTATTTTCCGAACTTCTCTTTGGGAAATTTTTGTGACTGATCTATCTCCCCAAGCTGCTCCAGTAAGCATCGATAAAAAGACCCGTTTAAAATCGATTCTCGGTGGTTCAGCTGGCAACTTAGTTGAATGGTATGACTGGTATGTCTATGCCGCATTTACCTTATATTTCGCGCCACAGTTTTTCCCTGAAGGGGATGACACGGTAAAACTTTTACAAGCTGCTGCCGTCTTTGCACTGGGCTTCCTGATGCGTCCTATTGGCGCGTGGATCATGGGCATTTATGCAGACCGTAAAGGACGTAAATCAGGTCTTACCCTGTCTGTATCTTTAATGTGTGTGGGATCTTTGATTATTGCTTGTGCACCCACCTATGCCAGTGTGGGTATGCTCGCACCTGCCTTATTGCTCTTTGCCCGTTTATTGCAAGGTTTAAGTGTTGGTGGAGAGTACGGTTCAAGCGCAACCTATTTAACGGAAATGGCTGGCAAAAACCATCGTGGTTTCTTCTCTAGTTTTCAGTATGTGACTCTCATTTCAGGTCAGCTCTTGGCGCTGTGTGTGTTGATCATTTTACAACGCACCATGAGCGAAGCACAGTTATCTGAATGGGGCTGGCGTATTCCCTTCTTCATTGGTGCTGTACTTGCCATTGTGGTGTTCTGGATTCGTCGTGGTTTGGTTGAAACCCAATCTTCAAAAGATGCACAAGAACAGGCTAAAAATGGTGGCCCAAAATCTAGTGCACTTGCTTTATTTACCAAATATCCAAAGCAAGCGTTCACTGTGATTATGCTGACTGCGGGTGGAACACTGGCATTCAATACCTTTACCACGTATTTACAAAAATACTTAGTCAACACCTCAGGTTTTGAGAAAACCACAGCAACAGAGATCACCACAGCAGCAATCTTTGTCTTCATGCTATTACAACCTGTGGTGGGCGCACTGTCTGATAAAATTGGTCGTAAACCAATTATGATCACTTTTGGTGTATTGGGTGTACTGTTCACGATTCCAATTTTCAACGGTCTAGGTTCAACCAGCAGTCCAACAACCGCATTTATGCTATGTATGAGCGGTATGGTGATTGTAACGGGTTATACCGCAATTAATGCCGTAGTCAAAGCAGAGCTCTTCCCAGCACATATTCGTGCACTAGGGGTTGCCCTGCCTTATGCGATTGCCAATACTATCTTTGGTGGTACAGCAGAACTTGTGGCGTTGAGCTTTAAAAATGCAGGACATGAAAACTACTTCTTTTACTACATCACCTTCATGATTGGTTTATCTCTACTGACTTACATCTTTATGAAAGACACCAAAAAGCACAGCATGATTACCGATCATTGATGCTTAAATTGACTGTGTAAGTTAATAAGCTAAACATAAAAAATGCCTTCTCGAATGAAGGCATTTTTTATGTTTGATCAATTTTTTTTACTGAAACTTGATCGATTGAAATATCGTGAATTACACCCGCGTATGGCATACTAAGAACAAGAATAATGTTAGGAACTTTTTATATGAAAAATACGTATAAACTTTTAGGCTTAAGCTGTATCGTTTTAGCAGTATCTGCATGTCAAAGCACGCCTCGCCAATACAATGGCAATGTTGGCTATCAAATTGAACATCAATCAGCGTCGAGCGCTACCCTTGCTTATACGCTTGCTGCTCGTAAAAATCAGCAACTCGATGAAAACAAATTACAACGTGCTTGCCAAAAAGTTTTAGGTTCACAAAAGAATTATAAATTGGCGATTTTAAGTATTAATGACATTCCTAATACTGCAGCAGATGTTCCCCAATATGGACGCCAAATTGGTCAAACTCGTGCCACTTTTGGCTTAAGCAATACACCTGACTTACACCAAGGTGAAAATATTGCAACACGCGAGTCACTTGAAGCACGCCCAAGCACACTGCATGTTGTGCGCTATACCTGCTCTTAATACCTTCATATAAAAAAGTGTTTAGTGTCCTTTTTGAGTCTCTAAAGTTCGATAAAAACTCACATTACGAAACTCTGGTGACTCATCTAGATCTGGCCAAGTTGTGGCACTACGCTCATCGAGCTTCATGTATTGCGGATGGCTAAAATTTTTAACACGACTATCCGCCACCCAAACTTCAGGTGCAAACTTTAAAAATTCATCTAAAAAGAAACGATTGCATTGATCATATAAAACATCAGCAGCCAATAGAACATCGACCTGTTCAGATTGATACAAGTCATCCAAATACTCTAGCTCTACATTATTAAGTTCTGCATTGGCACGGCAAGCATCTAAACTAACTGCATCAATATCGCAACAAATCACACGTTTTGCGCCCGCCATTTTGGCTGCAATCGCCACCACACCTGAACCTGCGCCAAAATCCAACACCACCTTATCTTTGACATGATGAGGCTCTGCCAGTAACCACTGCGCCATGGCTAGGCCTGAAGCCCAACAAAAGATCCAATATGGCGTTTCATTCCAAATACGGCGAATGATTTCATCATCCAGTTTATCGGTTGGAAATACAGGAGGAATGAGCCACAAGGAAATAGATGTTTCAGGAAGCTGTTGCGCAAGCAATTCACAGTGTGGAATCACTTCATGCAAGGCTTGAAGTAAATGATCTGGGGCTTTGGGGAATTGGAAAGTACAGCTCATAAGTTATTGAGTATTTTTATGCTTTTACTGCGGGATCTTGCAGCTAAGATTTGGATTGAGGAATTAGCCTTCGGCTAGACCTACTTTTGTTTTGGCAAAAGTAGGCAAAACCATGGTCATTCGCTGAACTCGTTAAACACCACCATCTATTTAAAAAGTCGCAGAAACATTCAATAAACAATAAAGTCTTAACTCAAACAACAGCGAATGACGTTTTCGTGTATCTAATACTGGCTTCAAGGCAGCATTAGACCACTTAAAATAATTAAGCTAAAGCTTTCTCAGCCGCTTCAACCGTTTGACGAATTAGTGTCGTAATCGTCATTGGGCCAACACCACCTGGAACAGGTGTGTACGCAGAAGCCACTTCTTCAATACCGACCAATTGAATGTCGCCTACACCACCACCATCACGTGGATGGAAACCAGCATCAACAACCACTGCACCTTGTTTGATCCAATCTTTTTGAATCAATTCTGCCTTACCAACCGCACCCACGATAATATCGGCTTGTTTCACAAAGTCAGCTAAGTTCTGAGTACGTGAGTGGCAGATCGTTACGGTCGCATTGGCTTGAAGTAACATCGCAGCCATTGGCTTACCTAAAATTGCAGAACGACCTACAACAACGGCATGCTTTCCAGCAATTTCAATATTGTTTTCTTGCAAAATAGTCATAATGCCGGCAGGCGTCGCAGAACCATATGCTGCTTCTCCCATGGCCATACGACCAAAACCAAGACACGTTACGCCATCCACATCTTTTGCAAGAGAAATTGCATCAAAACATGCACGCTCATCAATTTGTTCAGGCACTGGATGCTGAAGTAAAATACCGTGAACATCAGGATTTGCATTCAGTTTTTCAATTTCAGCCAACAATTGTTCAGTGGTGGTCTCTTTTGGCAGTTCAACTTTAAGTGAGTCCATACCAACACGACGGCAGGCATTTCCTTTCATACGTACATAAGTTGCAGATGCACCATCGTCACCCACCAAAATAGTCGCAAGAATTGGGGTACGACCTGATTTTGCTTTGAGCGCTTCAACGCGAGTTAACAAGTCAGCTTCAATTTGTTTTGCCAATGCACGACCATCTAAAACTAATGCCACGGCACATCTCCAAGTGTTGATATGAATCAATTTTGCACATAATACATGATAATTTTAAATATTTTTCGCTATATGCTGTTTTTATGCGCATACGAATGAAAGCACTATTGTTTTTTTTTCAGAGCTTGCTAATATACGCATCAACAAGACGCGGCGGGGTGGCAGAGTGGTCATGCAGCGGACTGCAACTCCGTGGACGCCGGTTCGATTCCGACCTCCGCCTCCATCTTGTTAAAGCCCGAGTGGTGAAATCGGTAGACACAGGGGATTTAAAATCCCCCGCCCACAAAGCGTGCCAGTTCGAGTCTGGCCTCGGGCACCATTCTTATACTTCTAAGTATGGTGCATATAAAGAACCCAGCGTTAAGCTGGTTTTTTTATGCCTACAGAAAAAGCATAATGCAATGCACAAAAAAAGAGAGCACATTGACTCTCTTAAAAATAATATCTCATTCGTTTATCACGATAAGGGTGGTAATAAATAATGTTGCAGATCTTGTTCTAATTTTTCTTGAAAATGAGCTGGCTCAATAATTTTAATGTATGGAATCCAATAACGCACCAAAGGTAAAAGTTGCATTTCATGGCAAATTTGACAATCAATTAATAAACCACCTGATGCATCTTCTAGTACGATTTGTTGCTCTGGCAATAACAGACGTTGCTTAAAATATAAAGCAACTTCAGGTCGCACCGATATTTTCACCGTTTGCTTATGCTTTGCAAACCAAATCCCCTCACTGAGCTCTAATTGGGTCAAAACTTCTAAATGGTGCTCGAAAAGCTCCGACTCATGTACAACCACTTGATCTATTTTACTTAAACGATAAGCACGTAATTCATCAGCTACAGCTGCAGCCAAATACCAACTTCCCTGATGATGAATTAAACGATACGGGTCAACATGGCGCAAACGATCATTATAAATAAAACTGATTTTTTGACGCTTATGAATCGCGCCCGCAAAAACCTGAAAATGTTCAGCAAATTGCTGTGCATTTTCATAATAATAACCTTTGGCAGAGAACACTTGATTCGCACGCTCATCAAGCAGGCCACGTAGAAAAGACATATCTAGAGATGGATAGAGCTCACTGATCCCAGAAAGCTGCGCAAAGTTCTGAATGTCTTGTAGCTTAAAGCGCCCAAGATAAACAGGATCTAAAAAGTACTTCTTGGTATATTCATCTTGAAGTAAAGGCAAATACGTATTGAGACGATCAAAATCTCGCTCTATCGTTCGCGTACTCACCTGAAATTCATGTGCTAGTTCTGCAACCCCCAATTGATACCCAGTATTTAATTTAGTCAAAATATTTGCTAAACGCTCCGCAAGGCGTTCATGTGTTGAAGCTTTACGCTTCATATTGCCCTCGCTGCACAATCAATGTTGTGTCTTTATTTATAGTTAAATGCCTAAGCATTATATTCAATATAAGTCACTGAATAATATTAAGTAAAAGACAAACGGTCAGCTTTCAAGCTATGTCATGTTTTTATCAAAAAAAAATCGATCAATGTTTTTTAGATTTCTTCTTCTTTACTACAGTTTGCTGATGCGCTAAACGCTCTATATAACGCTCAAAATGAATTAAGGCTTTATACAACTTGTGTAACTCATCAGGTAAAACACTATTATAGATAACCGCCTTATGCAAGCGCTTGAGCGCACGGAAACCATGCGCATGTGTATATGATGTCGATAAAATTTTCATGACAACCCTCTTTTCTGTTTTATTTTTCATTTAAAACCACGTAAATTTGTCAGGTTTAAATTTAGTTGCAAATTTACACCACGGTTTTGACAGGTTGTGTCGAACAGTTATCATTTTTTAATCTTTGTTAAATTATTTTCTATTTTCAGTACATTATTTTTATTTTTTGGAAAAATTTTAGGCAAAAAAAGCTGACACTAGGTCAGCTCTACTTTTTATACTATAGAAATATTACAGAATTTTTACCACAACTTTACCCACGTGCTCACCCGTATCCATGCACGCATGTGCTGCTTGAATCTGATCGAACTCAAAAGTTTGATAAATCATTGGCAAGCACTCACCTTTGGCCCATAGCGGTGCTACATGATCTTGTAAACCTTGTGCAATCTCAGCCTTCTCAGCCGTATTTCGTGCACGCATGGTCGAACCTGTGATGGTTAAGCGCTTCATCATAATTTGCCCCAACTTAACCTCTTTGGCTTTTGCACCCCCTAAAAAGGCAATATAAACCAAACGTCCATCGCGGCGGAGCAAGTTCAAATTCTTTTCTAAATACGGTGCACCCACCATATCTAAAATGACATCAACACCAGCATTATCCGTTTTCTCATTGATCTCGTGTTCAAAGTCTTGGGTTTTATAATTGATGGCATCTGTCAAATTCGCAATGGCTTGTACTTTTTCATCGCTGCCGACGGTTGCAAAGGTTTTAATGTCCAATGCTTTACATAGCATGAGTGCCGTGGTGCCAATACCACTGGTTCCACCATGTACCAACACCACTTCCCCTGCTTTAGCTTTACCCATTTGGAACACATTGGCCCAGACCGTGAAAAAAGTTTCAGGAATAGCCGCCGCTTCCACAAAGCTTACATTTTCTGGAATATGTAAAGTTTGGCTTTGTGGAACCACACAATACTCTGCATAACCACCACCATTGGTCAAACCACAAACTTTATCGCCTAATTTAAACTGGGTAACTTCAGCTCCAACTGCAACGACCTCACCTGCAACCTCAAGCCCCGGCACTTGTGTTACCCCAGGCGGCATTGGATATAAACCTTGACGCTGTAAAATATCTGGACGGTTAATACCAAACGCATGGACCTTAACCAAGACCTCATCTGCTTTTGCTTCAGGGATCGTCACTGTTTCATATGCCAGCTTATCCACACCACCCGGCTCTGTAATAATGACCTGTTGCATCGTTGTTTGTGACATGATTTATTCCTAACTCTTGCGATATTTTTCAAGTTTCATAGACCTATTTGATCATAGAAATAAATTGAAATGAATAACACCGTACTTATGTATAGTGTGAAGCCTATTTTGCTACGTGATAGCGCTGATCATTGATAAAAAAAGCAAGCTGCGACTGCTCTCGACATCCCTCTCAAACATTACTTAGAACGATTCGGGCCAAATGAAAAACACAGGTATTCAGTTGCGTGGCTGATCAGGCAAAGACACAAACTGCATTAGAAATTTACGAACCAAAGGCAAAAACACCATAATCAGAGGAAATGCAATCAACCAAGATAAGCTCCAGCTTTTGAGCCAAAGATGGAAGAAATTATGCACTAAGCCTTTATTTAACAGTAAGTTAAAACCAGAAATAGAACCACTCATCAGACCTGAAAGCAATAAAGGCATTAACCAATTTAAGTGTTTGATATGAATTTTGGGGAGCGTGTTGAACATAATCGACCTGAGTAAATAAAAATTAGCTTTGGCTTTGCGTTTTAACGGTTTGTTTTAAAGCTTTCATAAACTGCCCAAAATGTGGCATAAAATCTTTAAAGAGTGGAAGGTTTTTATGCTCTAGCATCACCTCACTAAAGAGCTTTAAACCAACAGCAAATGATTTCGCTGCTTCATCATCCAGCATTTGACTGTTTTGAATCACCTGTAACACTTTAAAAATATCGTCGTGGTTATAGCTGTTAAAACTCAAAGTATCAGCATAGGTCGACGGGTTGCCTTGAGCATCTGCAATGTGTTTGAGTGTGACTTCATAAGTATGTTGTTTCATTCTGTTTTCCTAGAGACGTGCAATATTCACTGCTGCTTGATCGATTTGTTCTGCAATAACACGAATTTGTTCAGCGCTCAGCGCACTGTATTGGATCTTGAGCTTTAAGGAAGCTTTGAGGTTTTCCATCGCACGTTTAATATCAAGATATTGTTCATTATTTTGAATTTGTTTACGCGTATCGAAACGAGATAAAATCTTTTCCACATTTGCTTGCTCAACCTCAAGATGCTTCAAACCCAAGGCCGTTATACGGTATTGCTTGCGTTCAGCATCATCTAACGCGACCTGAACAAACTGTTGCTCTTCCAAATAATTCAAGGTTGGATAGATCGTTCCTGCACTTGGGCAATAGCCCCCTCCCACAATTTCACCCACCTCTTTAATGAGGTCATAGCCATATTTAGGCGCGAATGAAATGAGATGTAAGGCTAAAAGTTTCATCTGACCCGCTTCAAATAGGCGCTGTTTACGTAACACTGGCGCTATTTCCAAATGAGTAAAGGGTTCAACTTTTTGTGCTTTAGACATAAACAAGATACATCTTTAAATTATTAAGATATATCTTAATTTGTTTTTTAAGGATTGCAACCTTAAATTCTGAAATAGAACATCAGAATTTAAAATTAAATAGGTAAACGTGAAGGATTACTTGATATTTTTAGATAAGATTGCTGAACAGTTGCAATACCGCTAAAATTTAACCTCTGTTTGCATGCTCACACCCTCAAGCAAACTCTGACAAAACTCCTAAAATTCAGAATTAAATTAAAATGACAGATCAACTTAGAAAAAAATTTGAAAACCTACAACTCAATGCTGGGCAAGGCAAGATCAGTGCATTTCTTTCTGTTTCCTTAGGCTTTTTGGGTATTTTTGCTGCTTTATGTTTTTTATTTCCCACTGTGCTCACCACACCAGAACTACGCCCGCTATATAGCAAACACTATGATGTTTTCTACTACACCTTACTGTTCGGTATCATCATCAGTGCTGGTTTTGGTACCTATAGTGCGATCATTAAACAGAATAAATATGGTTTTTATGGTTTGTGTATCACCATTTTAGCGGCTGTTTTAGGCTGTGGGCTGATCAAAGCACCGACATTGCCTGCTCTACCCTTTTATGCAGGTTTTGATTATTTCGTTATTACCTTAATCATCCTTGCTTTAGTCTTTATCCCACTTGAAGGATTCTTTGCAAAGAACACTGAACAGAAAATTCTGCGCGTTGGCTGGGTCACAGACATGAAATATTTCATGTTTAGCCATATTGGCATTCAGCTTTTTTCGTTTTTAACGGTCATGCCTATTCAGTATTGGATCACACATATTCCCAATAACCCGATTGTGCCTTATGTGCAGGCACAACCGATTTGGTTGCAGTTTATTGAGTTATTGATTGTGGTGGACTTCACCACCTATTGGTTACACCGTGCGATGCATGAAGTGAATTTTTTATGGCGCTTTCATGCCATTCACCATTCAACGGAACAAATGGACTGGCTAGCCTCTTCACGCTTACACATCGTTGAAGTGTTAATGACCCGTTTTATCGCAACCTTGCCAATTTTCTTGTTAGGTTTTCATACGTCTGCGGTCTTTGCTTATTTGGTCTTTATTTCTTTCCATGCCATTTTTATTCACTCCAACGTGCGTTTCCGCTTTCCCTATCTGCGCTGGCTGATCGCAACACCTGAGTTTCACCACTGGCATCATTCTTCTGAAAAGCCTGCGATTGATAAAAATTATGCAGCCTTTATTCCACTTTATGACGTGATTTTTAAATCGATTTATATGCCTAATCATTTGGCCAGTGTATATGGCACAGTCGGCTATAAAATTCCAAACAGTTTTGTGAAGCAGTTTACTTGGCCATTTAAACGTTATGTGAATAAACTGAAAAAGCGCTTAAACAAAGATAATGAGACTTCCTAACAAAACCAATCGATTAACAATCTCAATAATTGAAGCTTGTCTAATCCCTCACCAAAATAGAAAACCTGTATCTCCGCAGGTTTTCTTTCATTTTCCAAGCCTTGTAAATCGAACTTAAATTAAGCTCGCCCTTTAAATTCTTTGACCATACGATCACTCACGTCTTCTGGATAACACAGTGGCGCAGCACCACCGACTCGATTGTAAGCACTACGTTTACCACACCGACTTCCATTTCTTGCAGTATTGTAAGGACAAGGACAATTTCCCGAATACGCTTGTATCGATTGTTGAATAATTTCCTTCTTAATCGCTTCATCACTTTGCGTGGACTGTTTAGCATCAGCAGCAAAAGTTAAAGTTAAACCAATAAATAATAATATTTTTTTCATAATACCCCTCTACAAAAGAGGCATTCTATAGCACTGAATTTTTATTGAAATATCACATTATTTATTTGAATAATATTTATCCATCTAAAATAGAAATAAAAAACCCACCTTACGGTGGGTTCCTTCAAATCAGCTCAATCTCTTATAGACGAACCAATTCAACAATTTTATCAGCTAGCTCTTCAACCGCATCTTGAGTGAATGCGACATCTGTACCGTCGACAAGGTCAGTCACCACAACCACACCTGTTTCACGTACTAGTGCAACCTGATCAGCAGTTAGACCTGCTTTCGCAATCGCAACCACACCTTGTTGAATTAACAAGTTTTCAAGTACTTGTGCATTTTCAAGTGCTTTCACAGATACAGTTACCGCAGCAGGTTTTTGACCTAAACGTGCAGCACGGTCTTCCGCTGTGACAGGGTTGCTATGCGCAGACCATTCCACAGACTCTTCCACCATACCCGCACCAATCGTCACGTTGTTTAAACGGTCGATGAAGATAAACGAACCTGTATAACGACTGTCTTGGTAGCGATCAAATACCACAGGCGCATCAAACTCAACCGTGACATTAGCAATCGCGTTCAGCTCAAGACTATCGACTTGTACTTTTTCCAATGTATTCACATTGGTACGGTAGTTAATTGCAGTGACTTTTGCAGGAACAGTTTGCGTACCCACTTTTAAGTTATACAACTTACCAATCACCAGCGGTTGATCTGCCATCCAAACCACAGTGGCATTGACCGAACGTGAAATTTCTGGCGCAGCTTGATCCGCACGCACAAGTACGTTACCACGCGAAATATCAATTTCGTCATTCAGCGTCAATGTTATGGCTTGACCTGCAACTGCACGCTCTAAGTTCCCATCATAAGTAACGATTTCTTTAACCGTCGACGACTTACCTGATGGTAAAGCCACGATTTTGTCACCTACCGATACATCACCTAGCGCAACCGTACCGCAGAAACCACGGAAGTCGAGGTTTGGACGGTTCACATATTGCACAGGGAAACGGAAATCGTTGGTCACTGAACTGCGGTTAATTTCCACAGACTCAAGCGTACCCATCAAAGTTTCGCCTGTATACCATGGCGTATTTGGTGATTTATTGACAACGTTATCACCATTCAATGCTGAAATAGGCGTAAAGATAATGTTGTTTGGCTTACGGTCACCCAATTGCGCCACAAAACCTGCATACTCCGTCTGAATTTCATTGAAGCGCGCTTCAGAAAATTCAACCAAGTCCATTTTGTTAATCGCAACAATAATGTTCTTAATGCCCAGTAAGCTTGCAATATAAGTATGACGACGTGTCTGAGTTTGTACACCATAACGCGCATCAATCAAGATAATCGCAAGGTCACAAGTCGACGCACCCGTTGCCATGTTACGCGTGTATTGCTCATGTCCCGGTGTGTCAGCAATGATGAACTTACGTTTTTCAGTTGAGAAATAACGATAAGCCACATCAATGGTAATACCCTGCTCACGTTCAGCTTGTAGACCATCGACAAGGAGTGCTAAGTCAGGTGCATCGCCTGTCGTACCGACTTTTTTAGAGTCACGAGTTACTGCTTGCAATTGATCTTCATAAATCAATTTTGAATCGTAAAGCAAACGACCAATTAAAGTTGACTTACCATCATCGACGTTACCGCAAGTCAGAAAACGCAATAAGTCTTTATTTTCATGTTGTTTTAGATAGCCCAAGATATCTTGGCTAATCAGTTCTGATTGATGAGACATTGCTCAAAACTCCACATATTCTTTAGAAATCGGTTTTTAATCTCTTTAATCCCTCTAAATCTCCCTTTGTTAAGGGAGACTTTCCCCTTTACAAAAGAAGGGCTTTTCTCCTCTCTTAGAAAAAGATGAGCAGCACTGCTGCGCAAGGGGAGAGATTTATCAACAGTTAGAAATAACCTTCTTGCTTTTTCTTCTCCATCGAGCCCGCCTCATCATGGTCAATCATACGACCTTGACGTTCAGAGCTGGTTGCAAGCAACATTTCTTGGATAATTTCAGGTAAGGTATTTGCCGTTGACTCCACTGCACCCGTAAGTGGGTAACAACCAAGTGTACGGAAGCGTACCGATTTCATTTGTGGAACTTCGCCTTCTTTTAAAGGCATACGTTCATCATCAACCATAATCAGGGTGCCACTACGCTCAACCACAGGACGTTCTGCAGCTAAGTAAAGTGGAACCAATGGAATGCTTTCCAAGTAGATGTATTGCCAAATATCAAGCTCAGTCCAGTTTGATAGTGGGAATACACGAATACTTTCACCTTTGTTCACTTTACCGTTGTAAAGATTCCAAAGTTCAGGACGTTGGTTTTTTGGGTCCCAACGGTGTTTCGAGTCACGGAATGAATAGACACGTTCTTTCGCACGTGATTTTTCTTCATCACGACGTGCACCACCAAATGCCGCATCAAAACCGTATTTATCAAGTGCTTGTTTTAAGCCTTGAGTTTTCATGATGTCGGTATATTTTGAGCTACCATGGTCAAATGGGTTAATGCCCGCATCTTTCCCTTCTTTGTTTTGATGTACGATCAAATCAAAACCATGGGTTTTTGCCATGTTGTCGCGGAAAGCAATCATGTCTTTAAATTTCCAGCCCGTATCTACATGTAGAAGCGGAAATGGAAGCTTGGCAGGATAGAACGCTTTGAGCGCCAGATGCAGCATCACTGCTGAATCCTTACCAATAGAATAAAGCATCACTGGGTTTTCAAACTCAGCAGCTACTTCGCGGATAATATGAATACTCTCAGCTTCAAGCTGTTTAAGATGAGTAAGTCTTTCCTCATTTAATGACATTGACAGCACCAACTCACAAAAATCGTGTACTTATTACACTTTTAAAAATATATATTCATTATAAAGATTTAGTTATACACACTATTGCTTGTTTTATTATATTTATATGCAAAAACCTCATATAAAACAAAATTGATAAGCCCTATAAGTTTTATTCAACAATAATATATCACTAAATAAACTCAAATATTACATCAACTTCATTCAAAGCACTAAGCCTGTTCACGCTTCGATTCTTCATCTATGTTTCTGCTAGGTAATACATCTACAAATACCTAGTGTAGGTTTCATTTAGGTTCTATGTATATGACTTACCAAACTCGCAACCTAGAAGACTAAAAATAACACTCAATACAGAACAGCTTGTTGATTGTATATATCAACATGATAACCCAAAGTTTGGATTCCAATTATTTCTAGATTAATCTGTAAAACATAAAAAACCCGCAATAATGCGGGCTTTTTATGTTCATATCAAACTTAGTTTTTATGACGCATGTGTGGGAACAGAATCACATCACGAATACTTGCTGCATTAGCGAATAACATAACTAAACGGTCAATACCGATACCCTCACCCGCTGTCGGCGGTAAACCATACTCAAGTGCTTCAACAAAGTCTGCATCGTAGTGCATTGCTTCATCATCACCTGCGTCTTTTTCTGAAACCTGAGCTTGGAAACGTTCAGCTTGGTCAATCGGGTCATTCAACTCTGAGAAACCATTCGCAAGTTCACGACCACCAATAAAGAACTCAAAACGGTCCGTAATGTGTGGGTTATGATCATTACGACGTGCCAATGGCGAAGTTTCAGCTGGATATTCTGTAATGAAAGTCGGTTGACGTAGCTGAGTTTCAACAGTTTCTTCAAATACGATGGTTTGAAGTTTGCCCAGACCAAAACCTGGTTTTACCTGTTCTTTCAGCTCTTCTTGCACAAATTTTGCCAAGAATTCACGGTCATTGACATTTTCAGGCGTGAACTGTGGGTTGTGTGCAAGAATGGCATCAAACATTGAAATTTTCTTGAATGGGCCTTTGAAGCTATACACTTCTTCACCATAAGGCACATCAGTTGAACCCAAAATGTCCAGCGCTAAACGCTCAAGCATATTTTCGGTAAGTTCCATCAAGTCTTTATAGTCTGCATAAGCTTGATAGAATTCAATCATAGTGAATTCTGGGTTATGACGCGTCGAAACACCTTCGTTACGGAAGTTACGGTTAATTTCAAACACACGCTCAAAACCACCAACCACCAAACGTTTTAAGTAAAGCTCAGGTGCAATACGTAAGAAAAGTGGCATATCCAAAGCATTATGATGCGTTTCAAATGGACGCGCTGATGCTCCACCTGGAATCACATGCATCATCGGTGTTTCTACTTCCATAAAGCGCTGTTCAGTTAAGAACGCACGAATGCCTGAAACCACTTTGGCACGGATTTCAAAAGTCTTACGTGTTTCTTCGTTCACAATCAGGTCAAGATAACGCTTACGATATTTAACTTCAGTATCGTTTAGACCATGAAATTTATCTGGAAGTGGACGAAGCGACTTGGTTAAAAGCTCAAAGTGTTCGATATGTACATAAAGGTCACCCTTACCTGAACGACCAATATAACCTTTCACCGCGATAATATCGCCAAGATCTAAGCTCTTAATGGTTTCTAAGGTTTCTGGTGCTAACTCTTTACGCGCTACATATAACTGGATACGACCCGTCATATCTTGGATCACGATGAATGAACCGCGGTTCAACATCACACGACCCGCTACAGACACATAAACATGCTCTGCTGCTTCAATTTCTTCTTTGCTTTTGTCTGCAAATTGATCTTGTAAGTCTTGCGCATAATGTTCACGTTTAAACGTGTTTGGCCATGGGCTAGTGCCCGTTTGTTTGGCTTGATCTTCAATCTGCTTTAACTTGGCATGACGCTGTGCAATTAAATCGTTTTCGGAAATGGCTTGTTCAGAAGTCGATTGAGCGTTTTGTTGCGTCATCTCTGCCTCGTATATGTATTAAAAAACGGAAGTTGCATAGCATAGCAGAATTCCAGACGAATGAGCATCATCAAAAACCACGCGGTATATAAAAAAGTATACATCCTGTTTATTTCAGAGCTAAGACGCCCACCGTATAAAAGGTCTGTCTATTTCTTAGACCAAAAGCTAACTTCATTTCACGGTCAATCCCTCTACAATGGATATTATAAATCGTGGAAAAGTAAACTTTTCTCCACTCATAAAATAATTTAGTTTTTTAATTGAATGATAAATCATGAGCAGATGCGAATCTAAAATTTTGTTTTTGCATGGATTAGACTCCTCACGCGAGTCCACTAAGTTCCATGCCATTGATGCAAAGCAGAAATTTTGTATCGATATCGATTATCGCTATCTCAATTTTTCTACCGTAGCCAGTTTCTACGACGATATTATTGAAAAAATAAAACCTGAGATTATTGTTGGGCATTGTATTGGTGCGTATTGGGCATTGAAAATGTCGCTGCTACATCAAATTCCATGTGTGATTGCCAACCCACGCTTAGCCCCTGACTTTCGCGATGATTACCCGAGCATTAATGATACTGACTTAGACCACAATGTACCGCAAGTGGCCTACTTGGAGCTGGGAGATGAATTAATTGATATGTATGCAGCACAGGAAATTTTAGAAAATTATATGTTGATTCAAGCGGTTGAAGGTGGGCATCACCGACTACTTAAACCTGAAAATATTAATCAACTGATTGAACATCTAGAACAACAATATTTATATAAATAAAAAAAGCCTTGGATGTCCCAAGGCTTTTTAATGTGCTTATGCAGCAACAGATTCTGGTTTCGATTTGTCATCTAACACTGACCAAATCTTTAAACCTAAGTCAGCATGCAAATCAGGCAAATCAAGAAAAATACTGGCACCGAGCACTTCATGATTACATTTTGCCACCAGCTGATTAACGGCTTTTAATGTCCCACCTGTCGCTAAAACGTCATCTACAATAATCACTTTTTGCGATGGGGTATTGGCTGCCATTTCTAAGCGGTCTAAACCATATTCCAAACTATAACCCACACCCACCACCGGTGGTGGCAGCTTGCCTGCTTTACGTACCAACAATAAACCTTTACCTAAACGTTGTGCCAATAAGCTCGCAAGCACAAAACCACGCGCTTCTACAGCAACAAAACTGTCTACTTCCGCCAACTGCTCAGCAGGAATACTTGCAATTAACGCGTCGGTTAAAGGCTCAATATTGCTCATAAACAATGGTGTTAAATCGAAGAAGCAAATCCCAGGTTTTGGAAAATCTTGGACCGTACGAATGTGCGACCACAACGTTGTAGACAAGTTGTTCATAGGAGATCAATAAAATTTGAAAAAGAATAGATGAATTTTACAGCTTTATCTGTTAAAAAAACAGTCAAGCACTGGCTATGCACCCGACTGAACAACCCAAATATTTATGTAAGTTATTGTTTTTAATTAAATCATTTATTTAATAAATATTAGGTATAGATGTACTCAATATTAAAATAGCAATTTAACTCTGCATTTACATCACGACCTTAGTCTATATTTTAATGATTTTAAAAGACTAGCTGACTGAAAAACGCATCTTTTTGACTTGCAATCATCTATATCTTTCACACTTTTGCAAAATACGATCTGGTTTTAAATGATACGTTTTGTCCTGATCATCGCTTTTAGCAGATAGATTCAATCATTAAACTCCGATATTTACTTTACATTCGTATTAGAACTGCGTAAAAATTTAGATTAGCGAAGTATGCTAACCACTCAGATGAATAGCAGCTTGCGTAATGGATTATTTTGCTGAACCCTTTCTTGTTCAGCGTTTTGGAGAGTCAAATGAAGAAGTATCAATGCATCGTTTGTGGATGGATTTATGACGAAGCAGAAGGTTGGCCACAAGATGGCATCGTGGCGGGAACGAAATGGGACGATATCCCTGACGATTGGACTTGCCCAGATTGTGGCGTGTCAAAAATCGATTTTGAAATGGTTGAAATCTAATTCATAGTGTTAAAGACCATGCAGCATGGTCTTTTTTTACGTCTTTAAAATAATCTCTGGAGAACCTTATGCATCCCATCGTCATCATTGGCTCAGGTATGGCAGGCTATGCTGTAGCACGTGAATTTCGCAAGCTGAACCCTGAACAAGAGCTGCTTATGCTATGTGCAGATGATGCGACTAATTATGCCAAACCAACATTGTCCAATGCCTTTGTTGCCAACAAAGCGCCTGAACAGATTGCTTTGGGTGATGCAGAGAAAATGGCAACACAACTGAAAATGCAAATTGCCACGCATACTTGGGTGAAAGAGATTCATGCTGAACAACAGCAGTTAACCGTTATTAAAGATGGAGCTGAATCTACACAGCCCTACTCTCAATTGGTTTTAGCGGTAGGTGCAAACCCAATTCGCTTAGCCATTGCAGGTGATGGAAGCAATGACATTCAAGTTGTAAACAATCTAGACGACTATAAAACCTTCCGCGCAGAACTTGAAAAACGTGCAGACAAACGCGTAGTCATTTTAGGTGCTGGTCTCATCGGCTGCGAATTTGCCAATGATTTACAACATACAGGCCATCAAGCTACCGTCATCGACTTGGCAAACCAGCCTTTGGGCCGTTTATTGCCAGCGCATGTTTCAAGTGCCTTTAAAGAAAACCTTGAAGCAACGGGTATTCATTTTGTCCTTGGCACCACAGTTGAAAAAGTGTCTAAAATTGAAAATGGTGACTATGTTGTGACCTTGGCCAATGGTCAGTCTTTGGTTGCAGATGTAGTCTTATCTGCGATTGGCTTACAACCGAGCATTTCTCTGGCAAAAGAAGCAGATATTCAAACCAGTCGTGGCATTTTGACCAATGCACAACTTGAGACCAATCAGCCGCATATCTACGCGGTAGGAGATTGTGCTGAAGTGAACGGACTCTTGCTGCCTTATGTCATGCCGATCATGCAGCAAGCACGCGCTTTAGCCAAAACCTTAAATGGCGAGACCACTGCGGTGCATTACCCTGCTATGCCTGTAGCAGTTAAAACACCCGCTGCGCCGCTCACTGTTTTGCCTGCGCCAATCGATGCAGAGGTGAACTGGGAAACTGAGGAATTAGACGATGGCATGATTGCCAAAGCCCTAGACAGTCAAGGTACACTTCGCGGCTTCGTACTGCTCGGTGCAACCGCAGCGAAACAACGTTTAGCATTAACAAAACTGGTTCCAGACTTGATTCCAGCACAGGTTTAGAGTTTAAATAAAAGGACATTTATAACAATAGATGTCCTTTATGTGAGGATTACAATAATGAATAGCGCACTCCAATATAATCTTTCACCCTATACCTCTTTTATGCGCGAAACCAAAGTCGACTTAGGCAATGGTATTGAACTCCATGTCGAAATCGGTGGCGAAGACCATCATCCGACCATTGTTTTGATCATGGGCTTAGGAGCACAGCTCTTATTTTGGCCTGATTTCTTCTGTAAATCTCTGATTGATCAAGGTTTTCGTATCATTCGCTTTGATAACCGCGATATTGGTTTATCTTCAAAAATTAAACATCAAGGTCCACGCTTAAACACCCTCAAACTGATGGGGCGTTTTGCTTTAGGTTTAGATAACCGTGGTGCACCTTATGACTTATACGACATGGCTGACGATGTGGCACTGCTTTTAGACCGTTTAGGTTTAGATGAAAGTTATGTGATTGGTGCATCCATGGGTGGTATGATTGGGCAAATTCTAGCAGCGCGTCATCCACAGAAGGTCAAAAAGCTCGGCCTAATGTTCACCAGTAACAACCAACCTTTACTGCCGCCGCCTTTTCCAAAGCAACTCTTTAGTCTAATTGGTCGACCTGAATCGACCGATGAAGAAGGAATTGTGAGCCACTCTTTGAAAGTGTTTAAGATCATTGGCTCGCCTGATTATCACAATCCAATCGAGTCAATTCAGACTTCTCGCAAATTATATCGCCGAAGTTATTACCCTGCGGGTGTACTTCAACAGTTTTTAGCAATATTATGTACAGGTTCTTTATTGCAACTGGACAAACAGATTCAACAACCGACCCTTGTGGTACACGGTTCGCGAGACCGTTTACTCCCGCCTAGTCACGGAAAGGCCGTTGCAAAGGCAATTATGGGCGCTAAATTTGAATTAATTGATGGAATGGGGCATGATATCCCACCGCACTTCATTCCAAATCTTAGCGAATTATTTGCACAACACTTTAAATCATAATCATTAGGACACTATGGCTGCATTACCATCCTTAAGACAGCTGTCATATCTCGTTACACTGTCAGAAACGCTGCATTTTACTGAAGCTGCACGCCGTTCATTTGTAACCCAATCGACTTTGTCGGGCGGGATTATGGAGCTTGAACGCCTACTCGGTGGCGTACTTGTAGAGCGTGATCGCCAAAATGTGCGCTTAACTCCTCTAGGCGAGCAAGTCGTTGCTCGTGCTCGTGTTCTACTGGCAGATGCTCAAGACCTGATGCGTTTAAGCCGAGAAATGAGCGAGCCTTTAACTGGTGATTTACATCTAGGTGTTATTCCAACCATTGCGCCATTTATTTTGGCGCAATTGTTAGATGAAGTGCATAAGCAACTCCCTAAAATTCAACTACATTTACACGAAGCGCAAAGTGAGAAAATTGTAGAAAAACTCGAACATGGTAATTTAGACATGGTCGTTTTGGCTCTACCTTTTGATACACGTGGCTTAAAAGTTGCTGAAGTCGCAAAAGAAAGTTTGTTTTTGGTCTGTAATAAATCAGATATCGCAAGCCAAGCCAAATCGCTAGATGACTTAGACCTTTCGCGTTTAATGTTGCTTGAAGAAGGCCACTGCTTACGTGACCACACTCTAAGTGCCTGCCCTATTGGTGAACGTAAGAATGACCATCGTTTAAAAGCGAGTTCTTTACCGACCCTTGTGGAAATGGTATCGGCTGATCTTGGTTTTACCTTATTACCTGAAATCGCAATTCATACCAATATGATTAAAGCGAATCCAGATTTGATGGTCAAACAAATTGAAGCTGCTCCAAGCCGTATCTTGGCTTTGGTGACACGTAAAAGCACCCCGCTACAAAGCGAATTTGATGTGCTATTACAAATCCTGCAAAAAATTACTCAAAATCTGCACTAAGCTTATTTTAGTGCATAAAAAAGGAGTCAAACATGACTCCTTTTTTTGTGCCTGAATCTTTTTTAGACCCAAGCACCCCTAAAATTATTTAATCACATCTAGCAAATAACGCTGCGCATTATGCTCGGTTTCGCCTTCAGCTGGCGTCGCACGAAGCCAAGTTCCATCACCTTGTAGTAACCAAGCTTGTTGATTATCCTGCAAATAGGTCAACAACCCTTGCTGATAAATACGTTTTTTCAAAGCTGGATCTTCAATTGGGAAACAGGCCTCAACACGATTAAATAGATTTCGATCCATCCAATCGGCACTCGAACCATAAATACGCGCATCGCCATTATTACTAAAATAGAAAACACGCGTATGTTCTAAGAAACGCCCCACGATCGAACGTACACGAATGTTTTCCGAAAGCCCTGGCAAGCCCGGGCGTAGACAACAAATTGAACGAATAATGAGATCAATTTGTACACCTGCTTGTGATGCCTCATACAGCTTATTGATTAGTTGCACTTCGGTTAGTGCATTCACTTTCACAATAATTTGTGCTTTCTTGCCCGCTTTGGCATTGGCAATTTCATCATCAATAAAATTGATCAGTTGTGCATGGAGCGTAAACGGCGCATGAAGTAGCTTTTTCAGCTTCGCCATTTTCCCCATACCTGTCAATTCTTGGAAAATACGGTGTACATCTTCACACAACTCTTTATCGGTCGTGAGCAAGCCATAGTCGGTATAAATACGCGCATTACCCGCATGATAGTTACCCGTTCCCAAGTGTACATAACGAACGAGTTTATTATTTTCACGGCGTACCACAAGAATCATTTTGGCATGGGTTTTATAACCCACAATGCCATAAACAACCACTGCACCCGCTTCTTGTAGCACATTTGCCACTTCGATATTTGACTCTTCATCAAAACGCGCACGCAGCTCAATCACTGCGGTGACTTCTTTCCCATTACGCGCCGCTTCTGCTAAGACCTGTACAATTTCAGAGTCTGCACCACTACGGTATAGGGTTTGTTTAATCGCCAACACTTGTGGGTCACGTGCCGCTTCACGCAACAAGTTAATCACAGGTGCGAAAGACTCAAACGGATGATGTAGTAAAATATCCTGCTTCTGCATTGCAGAGAACATGCTTTCCGACTTTTTCAACACTTTAGGAATAACAGGAATATGTGCGTCATACCGTAGATGTGGACGTTTAAAATTGGACAATAAACGCGCCAAGTTCACAGGTCCTTCGACTTTATACAACTGCTCCTGATGCAGATCAAATTCATCTAGCAAGTAGTTATAAATATGTTCTGGACAGTTTTGTGTAACTTCCAAACGTACTGCTCGTCCAAAACGACGTGAACTTAACTCACCTTTCAGTGCTTTGGCTAAGTCTTCCACATCTTCATTGAGCGCTAAATCAGCATTCCGTGTGACACGGAACTGATAACAGCCAGTTGCTGTCATCCCTGGGAACAAGTCAGAAACATGCTCATGGATAATAGCTGAAAGCATCACATGATGCTCTTTTCCACCTGTGAGTTCATCCGGTAGACGAACCACACGTGGCAATGAACGTGGTGCAGGAACAACGGCCAAATCAATCTGACGACCAAATGCGTCTTTCCCTTCCAAAGTCACAATAAAGTTGAGACTTTTATTCACTAAACGCGGAAATGGATGCGCAGGGTCAAGGCTAATCGGTGTTAAGACAGGTGCGACCTGTTCTTGGAAATATTTCTTCACCCATGAAGACTGTGCAGGCGTCAGTTCCCCACGGCGTAAGAAGCAAATGTCTTCCTCACGCAGTTTTGGCAAAATTTCATCATTGAGAATACGATACTGACGTTCAATTGCAGCATGTGCAGTTTGCGAAATTTGGTCGAGTACTTGGCGTGGGGTTAAGCCATCGGGGCTACGACTTTCATTACCCAGATCCAACTGTTCCATGACGCCTGCAACACGAATTTCAAAGAACTCATCTAAGTTACGTGAAAAAATCAGTAAGAAATTCATCCGTTCTAACAGCGGATGTAAAGGATCTACGGCTTGTTCCAATACACGTAAATGGAAATCTAATATCGATAACTCACGGTTAATATAGCGATCGTTATACGCGTATTCAGGTTGTAGTATCGGAGATGTGCTTGCTGCCGTATTCATAGCTAACCTTTGATTATTTGAATGCGTTTTATCATGATAAGTATGCTTCAATTTTGTGACAATTTCATAAAAAAAAGCCCATAAATTTGGGCTTTTTCACATCAATCAAATTAAGGGATATCGCTATAGCGCATATACTTTCGAATCATGCGCTCACGGTTTTGCAACTTACGGTCATTTTGATGGTCTTGGTAGTATTTCGGATTGGGTAAAATGGCCGCTAAAAAGACCGCCTGCTCTCGGCTTAAGCTACGTGAACTTTTACCAAAGTAGTGTTGGGTTGCAGCTTCCACGCCATAGATATTATCGCCAAACTCCACCGAGTTCAGATATACCTCTAAGATGCGTTCTTTGCTCCACATCCGTTCCATCATCCAAGTTGCAACAGCTTCCTGACCTTTACGAATGAATGAACGCTTGTTATATAAAAATAAGTTTTTGGCCAATTGCTGAGAAATTGTTGAACCGCCGGCAACCACTTTGCCCGTGTCATTATTACGTTCAAGCGCCGCTTGAATGCCATCCCAGTCAAAACCATGATGTTGCATAAATTTGCCATCTTCAGCCGCAACAATGGCTTTTTTCATGTACTCACTGATCTCGTCATAATCACGCCATTCGTGTTGAATGGGTTTAGATGGCTCAGACCAATAATCAATCCGCATAAACATGGTGGTTTCCACTGGCTTGTAACGCCACCACGCTAGGCTTGCAAAAATCCACAACTGTACCAAAAGCACGAAGCTGACAACGACTAACAAACTACGAACAATAAAAGCTTTCATGCCAGTGGCTTACTCCAAAAATCATTTTTATTCATGCTAAGCTTGGGCAAATATAGCAAAATTTTAGCAAGAATAGCATGACCGAGCTTACACCTCCGCAAATCAAAACAAAATTTGACGTACATTTATGGTGGATTACCGCCGTCATTATTGCCGTGAATGTTGGACTGTTTTTTTGGCAAGTCCTGCATGGCATGGATGTCAGCAATCCAAGTACGGCTGATGCCATACGCTGGGGAGCAGACTATGCACCGCTCACCTTCTTGGCTGAACCGATGCGTTTATTGAGCAGTATGTTCTTTCATTTTGGCTTGGTTCACCTCATGTTGAACATGTGGGCGCTGTATATTTTTGGCAGTGTGCTGGAGCAAATGTTTGGACGTGTCTATTTTCTTGCGCTATATGTTCTTGCTGGTCTCATGGGTAGCTTGCTCAGTGGTTATATCGCCATTCAAGACAGTTATGAACTGATTCGTATTGGGTTATCAAACCCTGAACTCTTGCCGCGTGTCGGTGCAGGGGCTTCAGGTGCCGTCATGGGGCTGGGGGCAGCACTGACGGTTCTATCGCTACTGCCGATGCTCCCACAGCAACGTTTTATTTTAGATAAAAAGACTTTGCTCATCGTGATGGGAATCAACTTAGCCATGGGCTTTATGATTTCAGGGATTAACAATGCCGCACATATTGGCGGCATGTTGATGGGTGCTGTTTTGGCGGCACTTTGGTATCTCTCCCAAAAGACGCAGCAGCGTTGGATTATGCCGCTGAGCCTTGTTTTGGCAGCCTGCGGTTCGTATTGGTTTTACTTACACTGCCAAAACCTTGTGGTCTATATTCAACCCTTATGGTCAGAAGTGTTAATGATGATGCGTCAACAGCTCAATTTCTAAGATTCAACGCTTAACGTATTAAGAGATCAATCACGATTGATTGATCTCTCTCAAACTTTGTAAAGGTGGAATATCACTGAGATAACTTAAGCGATAACGCCCAATCAGCGCGCAGAGTAAGGTCATGAACAGTGGTAAAATGAGCCAGATTTCCCAGTGTGGCTGAATGGCTAATCCCATGCGATAACATGCTACCGCACTTATCGCTTCAGCAAATAAACAAGAAACCACACCTGCCATAAAACCAATAAAGCCAATTTCTAGACTGAGCATGGTTCTGAGTTTTTGCTTGGAACCACCAAATGAACGTAATAACGCCACTTCACGTTTGCGCTCATCCATGAGTAAGTTCAGGCAAGCAATTAAAACCAGAATACCTGAAATACTCACTAAAACTGCAAGGATCGTGACAATCTGCACCAGCACCGTCACGATGCGCTTAATTTCATCTAAAATTAAACTGACATCAATAAAGACGGTGTTGGAAAATTGTTGAATGATACTGACCAATTTCGCTTTGTCAGACTCAGGTACATAAAAACTGCCTAAATAACTGCCCGCATTTTCATCCATGGTCTGTGGCGCAAAAATAAAGAAGAAGTTTGGGCTAAAACTTTCCCATTCTACAGTTCGTAAGTTTGCCACTTTGGCGTGAATGACACCCTCTGGTAAGCTAAAGGTCAGTTGATCCCCCACTTTTATCCCAAGCTCTGTTGCGGTATTGGCTTCTACCGAAACTTGTCCTTTTGCTGTGAGTTTTGATGCCCCAGAGACAATTACATTATCTTTAGGATAATTGTCAGCTTGAGTCAAATTTAATTCGCGGCGTAAGGAATTATTTTGCTTCACCAAATCCGCAGCAAAAGGCTGTCCATTTTTGGCAATCAGTCTACCTCGAATATTCGGATAGAGCGGCGTACTGTTCCAGTGGTTCTGCTCAATTTGTGCTTTTAACTCAGGCATGTCAAAAGGCGGTAAACCATATACAAACTGATTCGGGGTTCCCTCAGGAATTTGCTGCTGCCAACGCTCTAATAAATCAGTGCGTAGCACGGCTAAGACCGTAATTAAACTAAGTCCCAAAGCCAAAGCGGTAATCTGAAATGCAGTTTGATAAGGTGTGCGAACATAAGCAGAAACCGCATTTTTCAAGCCACGCAGAAACTTCAAACTCAGCCAGACTACAGCGTATAACACTGCACATAGAATGATAATTGCCCCAATCACCATGGCTGTCAGTACCATGTTTTCAGTCAGAACGATACTAAACAGCACCAGACTTGCCGTTCCTGCGAGCAACATCCAAAACATAGACGAAACCGATTTTTCTTGACTGCGAATGACTCGGATCGGTGGCGTATTTAACAGTTCCCAAAAACTCGGCAAGACAAAACCCAGAAGCACTACGGCACTGGTCAACATAGCAATCGGAATCGGCCCGAGCAGCATATCCCACGCTGAAAACGCAATACTTAAGTGTGGGATCAGTTGTAACATCAGCTGTAACAGGCCATAACCCAGCCCTACCCCCACGACACTCCCGACCAGCATGGCAAGCAAGAACACCACACCCAACAAGCTGAGATAAGCCCAGAGAATTTGTGACTTCGCCGCCCCCATACAACGCAATAGCGCAATGTGATCTTGGTTTTGTTGTACAAAGCGCTGACTGGTCAAAGCAATCGCAATTCCACACAGCAAAATCGTTAAAATATTCGCCAACTGCAAAAAAGTGTCCAAATTTGCAATTGGTTTCATTAAGCGGGTATTGCCCTCACTGGCATTGCGTAAGCGTAAGCTGTTTTGTGGTTCTTCAGCATTGACACTTTGAGCTGCCGCACTGACATCTTCAGACAATACATTCTGCTTCTTAAAATTTGCTTCAAACTGCTGAGTATTTTGTGCTGTACCTGCCATCAGTAGACGATAGTCAATACGACTACCGACTTGTATGGCATTGGTCTTGGCAATATCTGCTTTTGAAATAATCACCGTCGGCGAGAACCCCGAAAAGCCTAACTCTTGATTGGAATCATGCTCAATCAAGCCTGTCACCTTGAAAGTACCATCTGCAATATTCAGCTGATCGCCCAGTTTAACCCGTAGCAAATCCATAGCACGTTGACTCAACCACACTTCACCTGAAGCAATATGCTTCGCCGCAGGCTGAATACGTAACTCTCCGCGCAGAGGGAAGGCTTGATCGATGGCTTTGACATTGACCATAACAAACTGATCATCGGTATATGCCATCGAACTAAAGACAGTGACTTCAGATTGCTTTAAATCAAGAGCTGTCGCTTGTGCTTTCCATTTCGGGTCGAGTTTTTGGCTGTCCGTTAAAACCAAGTCCCCTGCTAGCATCTCAGCGGCTTGAAGCGCTACGGCATTTTGAATTTGCTCATTACTAAACTTCAGCGCGGTCGTTGCACTGATCGCGAGAATCAATGCAATAATCAATAAATACACACCGCTACTTTTAAAACTTTGCTTCAGTAAGGGCTGAAATAGAGAATTCATTTTATCCTCCCGTTCGAGGATGTTCGATCAACTGACCATCGAGTAATTCAAAATGGCGCTGGCACTGTTCTGCAAGCGTATGGTCATGCGTCACTAAAATGAGGGTCGTACCCAACTCACGGTTCAATTGAAACAATAATTGCTCAATTTCTCGCGCAGTTTGACTGTCTAAGTTTCCTGTTGGTTCATCGGCAAAGATAATTTTTGGCTCAGCAATCAGCGCACGGGCAATTGCGACGCGCTGCTGCTCCCCACCCGAAAGTACCTTCGGTGTTTGGGTGGCCTGTCGCTCCAATCCAACTTTTTGCAACAAACTCAAAGCGCGTTGCTCCGCTTCAGCGAAGTTAAATGATGCATGAAGCCGTAACGGCAGCATCACATTTTCAACAGCAGTCAGGTGTGGCAGCAGTTGAAAGGACTGAAACACAAAGCCAATATGCTTTAAACGCACCTGTGCACGCTGTTCTTCATTGAGCTTGGAAATACTTTCACCACAAACGATTAACTCACCACCGCTAGCCTGATCTAAGGTCGCCAAAATACCCAGTAAGGTAGACTTTCCTGAACCTGAACGTCCTGTAATTGCGACTTGTTCACCTGCTAATATGCTCAGACTCAAATCTGAGAAAATGGTCAGTTCTTTTTGCGGAAGTTTAATCTTTTGTGTCAGTTGCTGGGCAGAAATAATCACTTGTGGCATGATGCTTACATCACTATGAACTTGGGTCATAACATCCCTATATGCAAATATTCGTGCAAAATCGCAAATTTAAAAAACGTATCAGTTCATACTTGGTTTTGCTTGCACTGTGCCTAAGCCCCACTTGGGTTTTTGCAAAAACCGTGATGGTTTTAGGAGATAGCATTAGTGCAGGTTATGGCATAGAACCACAGCAAGCATGGGTAAATTTACTGCAAAAACGGTTAGACCAACAGTATCCGAAACAACACAAAGTGGTCAATGCCAGTGTGAGTGGTGAAACCACCAGTGGCGCTTTGGCTCGTTTACCCAAACTGTTGCAAACGCATAAGCCAAATGTGGTGGTGATTGAGCTTGGCGGGAATGATGGACTGCGTGGTCAACCACCTCAGATGATTCAAAAAAATTTAGCGCAACTGATTCAACAGAGTCAAAAAGCCAATGCCACTGTGGTTGTCTTGGGAATGAAAATGCCACCAAACTATGGCACAGCCTATAGCAAGGCATTTGAAAATAATTACAAAGTGGTCAGTCAACAATACAAAGTTAAATTGCTGCCCTTCTTTTTGGAAGGTGTAGCGGGAAATAAAAGCTTGATGCAAAAAGATTTGGTTCATCCAAATGGCAAAGCACAGCCTATTTTATTAAATTTAGCTTATCCCTATATAAAAGGCGCTTTATAAAGCGCCTTTTATTCTGATCATATCCGCTGATCAGAAGTCAAAAAAAACCACTTCACCACTTTCAAGTGAGTACTCAGCGCCAACCACTTGTAACTTGCCTTTGGCAATCAAACTTTCAAGCACAGCTGAGCCATGACGTAACTGATTTACAGAGGCAAATACATTTGAACGCACCGCGTGTTTAGACAGTTTGCATAAATCATGTTTCAGTTCAGTTTGCATCAAGGTTTCAACCGAAGGACGGACACGGTTTACAATCGACATCAAGTTTGCAGACGGTGGGCTATCTGGGTTCATCAGGGTGTCAATGGTGGCTTGAATCGCACCACAATGGCTATGACCAAGTACCACAACGACCGCACAGTCATAACGCTCAGCAGCAAACTCAACACTGCCAACCTGTGAAGGTGCAACTACATTTCCTGCAACACGAATAACAAACAGATCACCCAAACCTTGGTCAAATACCATTTCTGCAGGCACACGAGAATCAGAACATCCCAGTACAATGGCAAATGGATTTTGGTCTTCCGCCATCTCTGCTCGTGCTTGGTGAGACAATTGCTTATGGTGGGTTGTCTCACCCGCTACAAAACGTTGGTTACCTTGTTTTAGACGGCTTAAAGCTTCTTGAGCTGTTAGCATTCCCTTTCCCACTCGGTTGTTATTAAGTTGGACTAGTTTAATCCCAGCGAAATTGATTGTCACTTGCAAAAAACATAGCGGCTTCTTTTTTTGCTTAATTTTAAATTTGCATTTTATCTCAAACAAATCGTTACGCAGTTCACACTTTATCCAAATGCAGTATATCCTTTCAAATAAATAATTAATGACATTTGCATGAAAGCTATTAGAATCAAACAGACCTGTAAATAAACATAAAAACTATTCAAAATCAGAGCATTTTTATCTTATTCGGTCAGTTTTTTCATTCATCTCCGTTTAAGGATGAACCATGATGATGCGCTCAAAATCCATCTTGAAACAAAGTCTAAAGGCCGGTCTATTCGCCTTAGCTTTGTCATTTCCTTTCGCCAGCCATGCGGTCGAAAATACCATCATCAAAGACAAACTCAGTTTACAAAGCTACCTTCTACAAGAACGCGTCACCGCCGGCTTAAAAACCAAAACACTTAAAGTGGATGATATCGTTTGGAGCTATAACGAAGGCGGTGCAGTTGATAAGCCAACGATTTTGCTGATTCATGGTTTTGCTGGAAATCGAGACAATTGGAACCGTGTAGCACAATTTCTAACGCCGTATTACCACGTGGTTATCCCTGACCTTCCGACCAATGGCGACACCAAAGTCCCTGATGATTTTGATCTCTCTATGCCAAATGTCACAGAGCGACTCCGTCGTTTTGTTGAAGCCATTCATATACAAGATAAGCTGAATGTTGCAGGACATTCTATCGGTGGTTCAATTGCAACTCTATATGCCGCACAATACCCTTTTGACACGCAAAGTTTGTTTTTATTGAACAGTGCGGGCATTTATAAAAACGCCAACACCAACTATGCCAAAGACCCGCAATATTTAAAGCACTTGATTGTGAGCAAGCCGGGCGATTTAGATGATGTGATGCAACGTGTCATGCAAACCCCAATCAAAATGCCCTATTATTTAAAACGCGCCCAAGAAAAACAGTTAATTACTCAGGCTGAAAAAAACAGTAAAGTGATTGATCAATTGGTGACCTTGAACCGAATTTATACCACTGACTCCTTTGCTCGAGTGACCCGAAATATTGAAGCACCCACCCTCATTTTGTGGGGTAAGCAGGACAAAATTATTAATGTCGAAGTGGCGAATGAGCTCAAATCTTTATTGAAACGTGCTGAAGCTCCTGTCATCCTTAACAATGTTGGTCATATGCCACTTTTGGAGGCAGAACAAGCAGTTGCACAGCACTACCTGCCTTTTCTTGCAAAAACACAAAAGTTAAAAAATCCATTGGCTGATAAACTGATTCCACTAAATTAATTTTGTTGAGTACGTATGCAGAAACACCCGATGATTGAGCAGCTCATTGAAGCTCATCTTAATTTTTTAGATCATGAGTTTTCGCAAGCAAGTACCGTACAAAATGAATTCACCCTATTTTATCACTGGTTTAGAAAACAAACTTTGCAGCAACTGTGGAGCTTTGAAGACATCAATGCGCTTTTGCAAAAACAAATCCTAGCCACACCTGCGACCGAGTATCTGATTTCACAAATTGCTGAGCACATCAAGTTTGCTTTAATTCATCCCATCAATGAATCAACAAAAATTGCCGATGTGATTCCTGTACTTACCATCGACAAAATTGCGCAGTATGTCGCGAGTAAAAGTGGGCATCGTCAGCGCCTAATTAAAACTGTAGTAAATAACCCAGCTTTTTCGGCCATGATTACCCAGCTGATTCAGCACTCGATTCAAGACTATTTGAACAACTCGGTGATGACTAAACGTGTGCCGGGTGTTTCTAGTTTTATGAAAATGGGCAAGTCCGTACTGGAAACCGTCACAGACTCAAACCTAAATGACACTATTGGGCATTATTTACAAAAGAACATCTTAAAACTCAGTCAAATGAGCGAACAAGTGTTAAATCAAAACTTTAATGATGAAAAGCTATATCACTTTCAAGCCAACCTCTGGCACAAAATCAAAGATATGCCTTTATCAGTTTTGAAAAATTATATTGAAGTGCAGGACTTGCCTCAAACTGTCGCTATGGGGCACGAAATTTGGGAGCATATGCGTCAAACAGACTATCTGCAGCAACAGGTGCATGATGGTGTTTACGCTTGGTACATTCGCAACCAAGAACGATCTTTTGATGTACTCCTACGTGACTTAAATATCGACGAAGCTTTAATTCAAAATGAACTTCAAGGCTTGCTCAATCCTATTATTCAAGAGCTCATTCGTTCTGATTACTTACGTGATCGAGCACGCTATTATTTAGAACAGTTTTATTATTCTGACCAAGCACAGAGTATTTTAATCCCCTAAATAAAAAGACCCGTTGAAGAAACGGGTCTCTATTTCTAATTTCTATGTATTAGAAATTAGCAACAAAACTTACACCATAGCGACGACCATCTAAAGTTTGCTCGCCATCAGCATTCTGTGCAGTTTCATCTAACACATTATAAACACCAAATTTACCTTTCAAGTTTGGTGAAAATTTATAGTTAAAACCAACATCGAGGAAGTTATATCCAGGAATTGGGTCAGACATACTTGAACGACCTAAATACGGTGTAGTTTCTCCGCGCACATGTAATCGGCTCCAAATATTCAAAGCATCGGTTAAGTCATGATCTACTGTTACATTAAATACATGTTCAGGCATGCCATTTAAAGGCTGCCCTTTAAATTGACCTGATTTAATTTCTGTATCTGTAAACGTATAATTTGCAGTTAAGGTTGTATATTCAGCTAATTTGGCATCAAATGTCACCTCTACACCACGTAACTCAGCTTTACCAATGTTTTCACGTGTGCTGATAAAGGCAAATGGAATACCGTTTTCAGAACACTTCCACGTTGAAACATCATTACGGTTGTAGTCAGCATTACCCGTTGAATCACATTCACGAATTTCTTCAATTCGATCTTTAAACTGAGTTAAATAACCTGTAATAGAGGTATTAACGTAATCATTGGTCCAGTAAAAACCTAATTCTGAAGTAACAGTTGATTCTGGTTCTAGGTCTGGATTTGCTTTAATAATTCCTCGACCCGTTGTTGTTGGAGAACCACTTCCTCCTGTCACACTATAGAAGCCGTCAGTCACAGAACGAATATCTGGTTGTTTATAACCTGTAGAAACCCCACCCTTCACGGTAAATTGGTCAGTAAAGTTATAAACACCATAAACTCTCGGAGAAATATTTCCTTGATATAGTTCATCATGGTCATAACGAGCCCCAAGCGTTAAATTAAAACGATCGGTTAAACTCCATGTGTCTTCTAAGAATGCAGCAGCTGACCAGCGTGTCAATTCATCAAACTCTGGAACCAACGGATTTCGGTTTGTTGCTCGATCTAACAAACTTTCATCTTTATAATACCCACCAAAAGCCAGTGTATGATTACCTAACAACCAATTCCACTGTGTATTTGCAGTCCATGTTTCTAAATCAATTCCCTTCGTTCCCACGACTGTATTTTCACGATCTGGGTTTTTAGAATTTTCATATTGAATATAAGATTTACTATCCAAATTATCGGTATATCGCCCATTATGCGTTAAGGCATAAACACTACGTATATTTCGACTTGCAGAGTCAGTACCTGTTGCCGCAACCGTTTTACCTGCCGTAGCCTCAGACTCTTGTGTGAAGAAATTTGCCTCTACAGCTAAGTCGTGTTGATCATTAAGCACATAAGTTAAACGTGAATTTAAACTTTCCGTTGTATGGCCTGTAAAACCACCTAAATAAGAGTCTTCTTTTCTCTCTAAACGATTTAGACCTAACTGCAAGCCAACTTTATCTTGAATAATCGGCCCTGCTAAATAAACAGAACCATTACGAATGTCTCCAGAATTATTTTTATCCTGAATAGTTGTCCCTAACTCAACATTTCCAGTCTAAACATC
>OERV01000066.1_pt1 | contig 46055 bp, 46 predicted proteins | sample 1540121 | NCBI WGS metagenome assembly OERV01 (sample SAMEA3891239, study PRJEB23780) | metagenome | biome: terrestrial biome; feature: animal house; material: water of meat washing | place: Italy | collected 2015-05-12 | reverse complement strand
CTGAAATTTAAAGATTTTTAAATTAATTAATGATTGTTATAAAAAATATCTTGTATGTGATCCAGATCACATCTATCATTTAGTTATCGATCGTTAAGTAATTGCTTGCGACGTCATTCATCTGCATAAGGCCACTATTATGAAAAACGTAAAAACCCTCATCGCTGCGGCGATTTTAAGCTCCATGTCATTTGCCAGCTTTGCGGCTGTCGAAGTTCAGTCAACGCCAGAAGGCCAACAAAAAGTCGGTACAATCAGTGCTAACGCGGGGACAAATCTGGGATCGCTGGAAGAGCAGCTGGCGCAAAAAGCGGATGAGATGGGCGCAAAATCTTTCCGTATTACTTCTGTAACCGGTCCGAATACCCTCCATGGAACAGCAGTAATTTATAAATAAGCATTAACCCTCATTAATGCCTGCTACTGCTGATTTTTTCCCCGCGACATGCCGTGTCGCGGGGATTTTTTTTATCCAGGATTTACAGAGTTTGTGGGCTCACTTGATGACGGCGGACATCCACCGGCATCCCGGAACGGACATCCATCACATGTTGCATCACTTCAGCGTCAGTTTGTGCTGCATCTTTAAATGATTGCATTGCGCTATTCAGCGTAATTGGCAGCAGCTGCGGATCGTCATCAATCTTCTCTGACAGCGGCTGATGTACTTCAACCAGACGCGCACCGTTTGGTTCGGCAGAGACTTTTATCGGAGTGTTGATGATATTCACTTTGGTGCCTGGGGTGACCTGGCTAAAGAGTGTTTTGATATCGTCATCCCGCAGACGAATACAGCCAGAACTTACCCGCATGCCAATGCCGAAATCGGCGTTCGTACCATGAAGCAAATAAACGCCGCCATAGGCCGCCAGACGAATCGCATGATGGCCCATTGGGTTATCCGGTCCAGCCGGCACTACCGCAGGCAACTCAATTCCCTGTGCTTTATAACGGGCGCGGATGTTTGCCGTTGGCGTCCAGGTTGGGTTTGCACGTTTGTCTGAAACGGTGGTCACCATTGTCGGTGTCAGCGTGTCACCACCTAACTGACCAATACCTATTGGATACACGGTTACCGAATTTTTACCCGGCGGGTAGTAATAGAGACGCAGCTCCGCAATGTTGATCACAATGCCTTCGCGCGGCGCATCTGGAAGTAGGGTTTGCAACGGGATCGTTAACACGCTGCCCGCGCGCGGTACGTAAGGATCAACGCCGGGGTTAGCCTGTAACAGAGCGAGAAAGCCGACGTTATATTTTTTGGCGATGGCTTCCAGAGAACCACCGTCATTTTCCACCACATGAAATTTGTTTTCGCCAACCAGACGACTGCCCGCTGGCGGCAGCGGCCAGGTGTTGGCTTTTGCCGGTAGCGCCAGCGCCACGGCAGCGGCGAACGTAAAAAACGTTAGCCAGCGAGAAAAACGCGTTTTGATCATCACCAAAAATCCATAATAAATATAAGGTTATTGTAATAAACAGATAAGCCTGAATTATGGATGGTGACAGTGTCGGATAGTGCAGGGAAGTGCAAAGAATTTGTAAATGTTGCAGATGGGGGCGCAGAAACGCCCCCGATTTACCATTAAGCGATCGCGTTCTCTTCCAGTTCACGCATAAACTGGCGTACCCATTCGATACGCGTTTTCCGCTCACTCAAATCCTGAATAAATTTCAGGCGCGTCGGACCATCAAGGCGGTAATGCTGCGGCTGTTTTTGCAGCAAACCAATCAACCAGGCCGGATTAACGTGATTCTTCTCGGCAAATTCGATCACGCCGCCTTTCTCATTACCTTCCAGCTTCCTGATCCCCAGTTTCTGCGCTTGCTGGCGCAGACGGGCAATATCCAGCAGGGTACGCGCCGGATCCGGCAGCAGGCCGAAGCGATCGATAAGCTCGACTTTGATCTCTTCCAGTTCGTTTTCCGTTTTGGCGCTGGCAATACGTTTGTAGAACGACAGACGCGTGTTCACGTCAGGGATGAAATCATCTGGCAATAGCGACGGCATCCGCAGCTCGACTTCTGTTTGCTGGCTGGTGAGATCTTCCAGCGACGGCTCGCGTCCGGCTTTCAGTGCATCGACGGCGTTTTCCAGCAACTCCATATACAGCGAGAAACCGATGGTTTCCATTGAGCCGCTTTGTTCTTCGCCAAGCAGTTCACCCGCGCCGCGAATCTCCAGATCGTGCGTTGCCAGCGCAAAACCTGCCCCGAGATCTTCCAGCGAGGCAATTGCTTCAAGACGTTTTTGTGCATCGGTAGTCATCGCTTTTGGATGCGGTGTCAGCAACCATGCATATGCCTGATGATGCGAACGTCCGACGCGACCGCGTAACTGGTGCAGCTGCGCCAGACCGAAGTGATCCGCGCGTTCAATGATAATGGTGTTGGCGGTAGGGATGTCGATCCCGGTTTCGATAATGGTGGTACAAACCAGCACGTTGAAACGTTGATGATGGAAATCATTCATCACCCGTTCCAGTTCGCGCTCGCGCATCTGCCCGTGACCGATGGCGATCCGCGCTTCTGGCACCAGTTCTGCCAGCCGTTCGGCGGCTTTCTGAATGTTTTCCACATCATTGTAGAGATAATAAACCTGTCCTCCGCGCAAAATTTCACGCAGGATCGCCTCCCGGACCACCATGCTGTCATACTCACGGACAAAGGTTTTAACTGCCAGACGACGGGCGGGCGGCGTGGCGATAATCGACAGGTCACGCATTCCGCTCATTGCCATATTCAGCGTACGTGGGATCGGCGTTGCAGTAAGCGTCAGAATATCCACGTTCGCGCGCATCGCTTTAATGCGCTCTTTATGACGCACCCCGAAGCGGTGTTCTTCATCGACAATCAGCAGGCCTAAATCTTTAAACTTGACGTCACTTTGCAGCAGTTTGTGCGTACCGATCAGAATATCGATTTTCCCTTCCGCCACTTCCGCAAGGATTTGCGTCTGCTCTTTGGCGCTGCGGAAACGGGAGATCATTTCGATACGTACCGGCCAGTTGGCGAAACGGTCGCGGAAGTTGTCGTAATGCTGCTGCGCGAGAAGGGTGGTAGGCACCAGCACCGCCACCTGCTTGTGGTTATCTACTGCCAGGAAAGCGGCGCGCATCGCCACTTCTGTTTTACCAAAGCCAACATCGCCGCACACCAGACGATCCATTGCCAGCGGCTGACACATGTCGCTAAGTACCGCATTAATGGCCTGCGCCTGATCCGGCGTGGTTTCAAACGGGAAGCTGTCGCAGAACAACTGATACTGCTCACGATCGTGTTTAAACGCGAAGCCCTCTTTGGCGGCGCGTTGCGCGTAGATATCCAGCAATTCCGCCGCCACATCACGCACTTTTTCCGCCGCTTTCTGCCGCGCGCGTGACCACGCATCGCCGCCAAGTTTATGCAGCGGGGCGTTTTCTTCCGCGCCACCTGCGTAACGGCTAATCAGATGCAGTGACGACACCGGAACATACAGTTTGGCGTCGTTGGCATAGGTGAGCATCAGATACTCGCCAGTAATGCCACCCGCTTCCAGCGTGGTCATTCCGGCATAACGACCGACGCCGTGCTCCAGATGGACCACCGGCTGACCAATATGCAGTTCCGCAAGGTTACGGATCAGTGTATCGGGGTTGATGGTGCGGCGAGAATCCTGACGACGACGGGCAACGCGTTCACCGAGCAGATCGCTTTCGCAAATCAGCGCCAGATTACGCACCGTATCGACAAAACCATGTTCGGCAGCGCCAATCATCAGATAACGCCCACGGTCGCTGGCTTCATCAAGACGCATAATGCGTTGCGGAGCAATTTTAATTCGTGCGAGCAGTTCACCCAGCGCTTCACGGCGACCTTCACTTTCTACCGAGAACACCACCGGACCGTCGAAAGTCTCGAGGAACTTACGCAGCGCATCCAGCGGCGCTTTTTGTTGTGCCTGAACGGCCAGGTCTGGCAGTTTCTGGAAACCTAAATTGGCATTCGCGGCTTTTGTCGGTAAATGTTCAGTTTTTAGCTGCACCCGGGGCCAGTTTTTCAGCTCTGAGAAGAGCTCGTCCACCCGCAGCCAGAGCGATTGTGGTGGCAACAGTGGGCGCATCGGATCGACGCCGCGATTCTCAAAACGCGCCAGCGTGTCAGCCTGGAAACGTTCGGCACTGGTTTCCAGATCGCCAGTATTCACGAGCAAGGTATTGGCAGGGAAATAACTGAACAGCGGCGGCAGTGGTTCGCTGAAGAACAATGGCTGCCAGTACTCGATCCCGGCAGGTAATGTGCCTTTACTCACTTGCTGGTAAATATGTTCTGGATCGCGCTTCACTTCGAAGGTATCGCGCCACTGGCTGCGGAACAGTTCAATTGCCGCTTTATCGGTCGGAAATTCGTGCGCGGGCAGCAGATTGATCGCTTCTACTTCCTCCAGCGTGCGCTGGCTGTCGACGTCAAACACCCGCAGGCTGTCGATTTCATCATCAAAGAAATCAAGACGATAAGGCAGCTCACTCCCCATCGGGAAGAGATCCAGCAACGCGCCGCGCGTGGCGTATTCGCCGTGCTCCATCACCTGGTCAACATGGCGATAACCGGCGCTGTCCAGTTGGGTTCGTAATGCATCTCGTGACAGGCGCTGACCTTTTTTCATCACCAGCGCATGACCGTGGAGAAAACTGTGTGGGCAAACGCGCTGCATAAGCGTATTCACCGGAACAATCAGTACGCCACGCTGCATCGTCGGTAGCTGGTAAAGGGTGGAAAGGCGCGAGGAGATAATGTCCTGATGAGGCGAAAAACTGTCGTAGGGAAGAGTTTCCCAGTCCGCCAGATTCATCACCATTTGATCGGTAAACTGGCTGATTTCATCATGCAAACGCAGAGCATTTTGCATATCTGGTGCAATGAGTACCACCGGACCGGCGTGACGTTCGGCAATTTCCGCTACCAGCGTCGCGCAGGCAGCGCCGGTTAACTCGCCCAGCAGACGCTGCTCACCCGCTTTGACGGGCAGCGTATAACGATATTGTTCAGGCATAACGGTTGTCAGATTCTCGTTAGGATATGCCTCAACATATGGGGGCATATCTCTGATAAGCAATGCTGTTCATTATCCGTAATCGACATGGTTTAGCAAATTGAATCGCCCCGGCTGGGGCGATGGCTTAGCGGGAGTAACTGACGGCAGCGGGCAGTGAAGGCGGGGAGAACAACAGATCGCTGAATGCACGCTGTGAAAGTTTTCTTACCAGCAAGCCCGCAACAGTACAGATGAACAAACTGACAAAGGGATAAACCAGCAGGAGTGTCAGTTCGACTTGCGGCGACCAGCGTGCTGCGTTCATTTGCGCAAGCAGAGTTAAGCTGAATATTTCAACCAGAATGCGATGGGTGGTGTAGATAGCAATGGTGTTGGAGCCAATCACATTCAGCAGGCTGGTGGAGCGCATACCGAATCGTTGCTCGTATTGATAAAACAGCTTCATGATCACCACAATCGATACCAGCGACAACAGCAGCGAGATAGTAAACAACCAGGCACCGACCGCCAGAACGGTCAGCAAAGAAGCCATCAGCAGATGGCGGCGCAACGGCACCTCTTTAACACAGGTCATTATTGTTGCGCCAAACCATGCGCCAAGGCTGTAATAAGGCAAATTGCGGATCACACTGTTCATTCCCCACCACGGCGTGGGAACGAAATTAACCGCCACACTCAGCAGTACAAACAAGGCGAATAGTGGCAGCGCCAGACGGCTAAAAATTTTACATACCACGAAATAGACAATTAACGCATACAGATACCACAAGCTGGTGCTGGCGGTGATCATCCCGTGCAGGAACTCACCGGTGGAATCGGCATACGCGGCATTGGAGGCATTGCTTAAATCGCGCTCAGGTGCCAGCCACTGGTTCAGCGCACTTAACGCCAGCCACTGCACCACGCCCCAAAGCGCCAGCACCCAGAAGATGTTCCAGATCCGTTTATCGAGACAATTTCCCCACGGTACGCTGTCGATATAGCGGCGAATCAAATAGCCGGATATAAAGAAAAAAACCGGCATACGAAAGGGTGCAAGGTAAAGATTGAAATAGATCCAGCATTTGCTCAGGACTTCCGATAACGGATGCTGAAAAGTGGTCAGATGCGGATAAAAGGTAATGACCGAGTGATAAATCACCACCAGACAAATACATAACCCTTTGATCTGGTTAATCCATAGCTCTTTTTGTTTCATCAGGACAACACGCTCTTTTTTAATTTACATGCGGTTGATCCTGCGGGTTATGACCCGAGGTGTAATGGGTATCTGTCTGTATTGGATGATTTTTCAGATTAAGATCAGGCGGCAAGATTGATGATAAAACATGGCAATTTAGCCGATTGATTTACGGGGGCTTTTCAGATTAGCCCTGACGATCACTTACAGTTCAGACGTTTACCCATCTTGCTTTCGCTTATATACTCGTGTCTTTGCTACAGCAACCAGACGGATTTCATGTACCAACCTGTCGCTCTATTTATTGGCCTGCGTTACATGCGTGGGCGTGCAGCGGATCGCTTCGGTCGTTTCGTCTCCTGGCTTTCTACCATCGGCATTACCCTCGGGGTGATGGCGCTGGTCACAGTATTGTCAGTGATGAACGGCTTTGAGCGCGAGCTGCAAAACAACATCCTTGGCCTGATGCCACAGGCAATTCTCTCTTCTGAGCATGGCTCTCTTAACCCGCAGCAACTCCCGGAAACGGCAGTCAAACTGGACGGCGTTAATCGCGTCGCACCTATTACTACCGGTGATGTGGTACTGCAAAGCGCGCGCAGCGTGGCGGTCGGGGTGATGCTCGGTATCGACCCGGCGCAAAAAGATCCACTTACACCGTATCTGGTCAATGTGAAACAAACTGACCTCGAGCCGGGGAAATATAATGTCATCCTCGGCGAACAACTTGCCTCACAGCTAGGCGTTAATCGCGGTGATCAAATCCGCGTGATGGTGCCATCTGCCAGCCAGTTCACGCCGATGGGGCGTATTCCAAGCCAGCGCCTGTTCAATGTGATTGGCACTTTCGCCGCCAACAGTGAAGTCGATGGCTATGAAATGCTGGTGAATATTGAGGATGCCTCGCGTCTGATGCGTTATCCGGCAGGCAATATTACCGGCTGGCGTTTGTGGCTGGATGAGCCGCTGAAAGTCGACTCATTAAGTCAACAAAAACTGCCTGAAGGCAGCAAATGGCAGGACTGGCGTGATCGTAAAGGCGAGTTGTTCCAGGCCGTACGCATGGAAAAAAATATGATGGGTTTACTGCTGAGCCTGATTGTCGCCGTTGCGGCGTTTAACATTATTACCTCACTAGGGCTGATGGTAATGGAGAAGCAGGGCGAAGTAGCGATCCTGCAAACGCAAGGCTTAACTCCGCGACAAATCATGATGGTCTTTATGGTGCAAGGGGCCAGCGCCGGGATTATCGGTGCGATCCTCGGAGCGGCGCTTGGCGCCCTGCTTGCCAGCCAGTTAAATAATCTGATGCCGATAATCGGCGTCCTGCTTGATGGCGCGGCGCTGCCGGTGGCTATCGAACCTTTACAGGTCATTGTTATTGCGCTGGTGGCGATGGCTATCGCGCTGCTGTCTACGCTTTACCCTTCATGGCGCGCTGCCGCCACTCAACCCGCTGAGGCTTTACGTTATGAATAAGATCCTGTTGCAATGCGACAACCTGTGCAAACGCTATCAGGAAGGCAGTGTGCAAACCGATGTGCTGCACAATGTCAGTTTCAGCGTCGGCGAAGGTGAAATGATGGCGATCGTCGGTAGCTCTGGTTCCGGTAAAAGCACCTTGCTGCACCTGCTGGGCGGGCTGGATACGCCAACCTCCGGCGATGTGATCTTTAACGGTCAACCGATGAGCAAACTGTCTTCGGCGGCGAAAGCAGAACTGCGCAACCAGAAGCTGGGCTTTATTTATCAGTTTCACCACCTGCTGCCGGATTTTACCGCCCTGGAAAACGTGGCTATGCCGCTGCTGATTGGCAAGAAAAAGCCCGCTGAAATCAACAGCCGTGCACTTGAGATGTTAAAAGCGGTGGGGCTGGATCATCGTGCGAATCACCGCCCATCTGAACTTTCTGGCGGCGAACGCCAGCGTGTGGCGATTGCCCGTGCGCTGGTGAATAACCCGCGCCTGGTACTGGCGGATGAACCTACCGGTAACCTCGATGCGCGTAACGCCGACAGCATCTTCCAGTTGCTTGGGGAATTGAATCGCTTGCAGGGCACCGCCTTCCTGGTGGTTACTCACGACCTGCAACTGGCGAAACGTATGAGCCGCCAGTTAGAAATGCGTGATGGTCGTCTGACGGCGGAACTGAGCCTGATGGGGGCGGAGTAATGGCGATGCCTTTATCGTTATTAATTGGCCTGCGTTTTAGTCGCGGACGGCGGCGCGGCGGCATGGTGTCGCTGATCTCCGTCATTTCTACCATTGGCATTGCCCTCGGCGTGGCGGTATTGATCGTCGGCTTAAGCGCGATGAACGGCTTTGAACGCGAACTGAACAACCGTATTCTGGCGGTGGTGCCGCATGGTGAAATCGAGGCGGTGGATCAGCCGTGGACTAACTGGCAGGAAGCACTGGATCACGTGCAAAAAGTGCCGGGTATTGCCGCTGCCGCGCCGTATATCAATTTCACCGGGCTGGTGGAAAGTGGCGCGAATCTTCGCGCAATCCAGGTGAAGGGCGTTAACCCGCAACAGGAACAGCGTCTGAGCGCATTACCCTCGTTTGTTCAGGGGGATGCCTGGCGCAATTTTAAAGCGGGCGAACAGCAAATTATCATCGGCAAAGGCGTGGCGGATGCGCTGAAAGTGAAGCAGGGCGATTGGGTGTCGATTATGATCCCCAACTCGAATCCCGAGCATAAACTGATGCAGCCAAAACGTGTGCGTTTGCACGTTGCCGGTATTTTGCAGTTGAGTGGTCAACTCGATCACAGTTTTGCCATGATCCCGCTGGCGGATGCCCAACAATATCTTGATATGGGTTCCAGCGTGTCAGGTATTGCCCTTAAAATGACGGATGTTTTCAACGCCAATAAGCTGGTACGCGATGCGGGTGAAGTGACCAACAGCTATGTTTATATTAAAAGCTGGATTGGTACTTACGGCTATATGTATCGCGATATCCAAATGATCCGCGCCATTATGTATCTGGCGATGGTACTGGTGATTGGCGTGGCCTGTTTCAACATCGTCTCCACCTTAGTGATGGCGGTGAAAGACAAGAGTGGCGATATCGCAGTATTAAGAACGCTGGGGGCGAAAGATGGTTTAATTCGCGCCATCTTTGTCTGGTATGGATTGCTGGCAGGGCTGTTCGGCAGCCTGTGTGGTGTGATTATCGGCGTAGTGGTTTCACTGCAACTTACCCCGATTATTGAGTGGATTGAAAAGTTGATCGGTCATCAGTTCCTCTCCAGCGATATCTATTTTATTGATTTCCTGCCATCGGAATTGCACTGGCTGGACGTCTTCTACGTACTGGTCACAGCATTGTTGCTGAGTCTTTTGGCAAGTTGGTATCCGGCGCGGCGCGCCAGTAATATTGACCCTGCGCGAGTCCTTAGCGGCCAGTAAAGGCAGTACATTAAAACAAGGAGCGGCAATGTATTACGGGTTTGATATTGGTGGAACAAAAATTGCGCTTGGCGTGTTTGATAGCGGTCGGCAGTTGCAGTGGGAAAAGCGGGTGCCGACACCGCGTGACAGCTATGACGCATTTTTAGATGCAGTGTGTGAGCTGGTAGCTGAAGCTGACCAACGTTTTGGCTGTAAAGGTTCTGTCGGCATCGGTATTCCGGGAATGCCGGAAACAGAAGATGGTACGCTGTATGCCGCCAATGTCCCCGCTGCCAGCGGTAAACCGCTGCGTGCCGACCTGAGCGCACGTCTTGATCGCGATGTACGCCTTGATAACGATGCCAACTGTTTTGCCCTTTCAGAAGCCTGGGATGATGAATTTACTCAATATCCACTGGTGATGGGGTTGATTCTCGGCACCGGTGTTGGCGGCGGGCTGATTTTCAACGGCAAACCGATTACCGGTAAAAGCTACATTACCGGCGAGTTTGGCCATATGCGTCTGCCGGTTGATGCGTTAACCATGATGGGGTTGGATTTCCCGTTACGCCGCTGCGGCTGTGGTCAGCATGGCTGCATTGAAAATTATCTGTCTGGTCGCGGTTTTGCGTGGCTGTATCAACACTATTATCATCAACCGTTGCAGGCTCCCGAAATTATTGCGCTTTATGATCAAGGCGATGAGCAGGCAAGGGCGCACGTTGAGCGTTATCTGGATTTATTAGCGGTTTGTCTGGGAAATATCCTGACCATTGTTGACCCTGACCTGGTCGTCATTGGTGGTGGCTTATCGAATTTCCCGGCAATCACAACGCAACTGGCGGACAGGCTGCCTCGTCATCTCTTACCTGTAGCTCGTGTTCCGCGCATTGAACGCGCGCGCCACGGTGATGCGGGAGGAATGCGTGGTGCGGCCTTCCTACATCTAACCGATTAAACAACAGAGGTTGCTATGCTGTCGCGTCGGGGTCATCGGTTAAGTCGTTTTCGTAAAAATAAACGCCGCCTGCGCGAGCGTTTGCGTCAGCGTATTTTTTTCAGAGATAAAGTGGTGCCGGAAGCAATGGAAAAACCAAGAGTACTCGTACTGACAGGGGCAGGAATTTCTGCGGAATCAGGTATTCGTACCTTTCGCGCCGCAGATGGCCTGTGGGAAGAACATCGGGTTGAAGATGTGGCAACGCCGGAAGGTTTCGATCGCGATCCTGAACTGGTGCAAGCGTTTTATAACGCCCGTCGTCGACAGCTGCAGCAGCCAGAAATTCAGCCTAACGCCGCGCATCTTGCGCTGGCTAAACTGCAAGACGCCCTCGGCGATCGCTTTTTGCTGGTGACGCAGAATATCGACAACCTGCATGAACGCGCAGGTAATACCAATGTGATTCATATGCATGGGGAACTGCTGAAAGTGCGTTGTTCACAAAGTGGTCAGGTTCTCGACTGGACAGGAGACGTTACCCCAGAAGATAAATGCCATTGTTGCCAGTTTCCGGCACCCTTGCGCCCGCACGTAGTGTGGTTTGGCGAAATGCCACTCGGCATGGATGAAATTTATATGGCGTTGTCGATGGCCGATATTTTCATTGCCATTGGCACATCCGGGCATGTTTATCCGGCGGCTGGGTTTGTTCACGAAGCGAAACTGCATGGCGCGCACACCGTGGAACTGAATCTTGAACCGAGTCAGGTTGGTAATGAATTTGCCGAGAAATATTACGGCCCGGCAAGCCAGGTGGTGCCTGAGTTTGTTGAAAAGTTGCTGAAGGGATTAAAAGCGGGAAGCATTGCCTGATGCACTACGCTTATCAGGCCTGCAAGGGGACGCAATTAATTGAATTTGCGGGTTTTGTGGGCCGGATAAGGCGTTCGCGCCCCATCCGGCATAATACACGCGCACTTTTCCGGCCTCTTTTATCGTTTACTCGTCAATAACAATGCGGCAATAAACGTACAGACACCAATTAGCCCTGCCCAGAGTGGCGATATTCTGGTAATCGCAAAGCTATTATCGATATACAAACATAAAGCCTGATAACCCATATTGGCAATAGTCATCGCCACTGCAAATTTTAACGCATAAATAAAACGAGTCGTGTAGTAAAAGATCCTGGAAAATAAGATAAACGTCGCAGCCCAGGCGATAAAACCTAATGTGTTGGTGCTGCCGGGGGGAGCATTTTCATGCTGTTGTCCTGGATGCGGATAATACGTTAGTGGCGGCGTCGATTGTTTTAATATCTGTGCTTGTAGAACAGCCAATGCATTATTGATTCCCTGATACCAGAGATCTGCATTTAAATAAGCCAGCGTGTGATTTTCTATCAGAAGGCCGAGATGTTTATCGTCCAGACCACTTTCAACCTGGCCGTTGGTGATCATAATTAACCGTGGTTCGCGGGTAGTAAATAGTAACAGAACACTTCCTTTTACATCACTCAATGAAGATGACGCATGCGCCAGCATCGCTTTACCATTTTGTCTGAGACTGGCTTCATTATTAATGTCGGGTAAAACCACAATAAACGGTGCAATTCCCGTTTGTTGGCGAAAAAGCTCGGCTTTATGCGCGATCTCTTCAGCATCTGGTACAGTACCGGTAACGTCCGTAAAAAGTGTCTTCATTATTGGAATTAATGGCTTGCTGGCTGCTGTCAGAGGCAGGAGTATCAGTAAACTGAGCAGTATAATGAATTTTTTCATGGGCGGGACTTCCGTTTCCTGCGTGATTTTTTAGAGGAGGGCATACTTATTAATAAACCGACGGCGATAAAAATAACGCCCATAATGCCGATAAACCCCCATTTAAAAAAATTAACCCACGGGTTATTTATCTCAGCCTTTTCAGGATGCCCGGGAGAATAATAAACATTAACTTTATCGCCTTCGCTGTCTTCATAAAAATCGCTGCCGATACTCGAATTGAAAATTAGCGTGTAATCTGGCGTCGGTCGAAAGGCAACGACGGGATACCACGAACCATCTTTACCCGTGCGATGAGAATGACTGGAGTGCCAGACGGTATCAACAATGACGCCTTCGGTATGAATCGCGTCTTTGCTATAGGTGAACTGGTTATAAAAGACAACAACAGAAATGAGGATCAGTACCAGACCGATACCGAGGAATATACGAAAGAAAACTTTACTGTCCTGACTCATTAGCCACATCCTTGCTAACTAAAAAACGGGCGGTAATACCACCGCCCGCTTGCTGAATTAACGTCCTGCTTTCAGCTTCTGATAATACTCTTCATAAATGCTGCTGGCTGCGCCAACGTCATTCTGCCATTCGCCATTTTTAATGGTTTCAGCATCCGGGTAGAGTGTTTTATCGTTCGCCACTTCTGGACTTAACAGCTTACGCGCCGCAAGGTTTGGCGTTGGATAACCGATAGTTTCAGCAACCTGTTTTGCCACATCCGGGCGCAGCAGGAAGTTGATCAATTTCAGCGCGCCTTCTTTGTTTTTGGCATTTGCCGGGATCGCCAGGCTGTCCATCCAGAAAATGCCGCCTTCTTTCGGCCACACCACGTCAATTGGCGTACCCGCCTGGCGTGCAACGAAAGCAGAACCGTTCCAGATCATGCCGAGGTTAACTTCGCCTTCCATGTACGGGTTCGCCGGGTTATCGGAGTTAAAGGCTGCCACGTTTGGCATCAGTTTTTTCAGCTCGTTATATGCAGCTTCAATCTCTTTCGGATCGGTGGTGTTACCGGAGTAGCCCAGCTTACGCAGCGCCATCTGGAACACTTCACGGGCATCGTCGGTCAACAGCAGGCTGCCTTTGTACTCTGGCTTCCACAGATCGGCCCAGCTGGTGACAGATTTCGGATCCACCGCATCACCGTTAACACCAATCGCCGTCGCACCCCAGATATACGGAATGGAGTAGTCGTTATTCGGGTCAAAAGGCTTGTTGAGCATGTCTGGATCGAGATTGCTGAAGTTTGTTAACTTCGACTTGTCGATCTTCTGGATCATCCCTTCTTTACGCATTTTATCAACGTAATAGGTTGAAGGAACCACCAGATCATAGGCACCGTCTTTGTATGTTTTCAGCTTGGCGTACATGGTTTCGTTCGACTCGTAAGTCGAATAGATAACCTTAATACCGGTTTCTTTGGTGAACTGTTCAAGCAGTCCTGGCGGCACGTACTCGGTCCAGTTGTAGAAATACAGCGTGTTGTTGTCATCGGCGTGAGCGGCGCTCATGCCCAGTGCCAGAGCACCCGCCGCGAGCAGGTGGCGTGACCATTTTTTCATTTAACGTCCCCTGTGTTACCTTTCGTTTTATCACGAGCAATAAGCTGGCTGGCAATTACCATCACCAGCGACAGCACCAGTAATATGGTTGCCAGCGCGTTAACTTCCGGCGATACGCCGACTTTGACCATCGAATAAATTTTTAACGGCAGAATTTCATAACTTGGTCCGGTGACGAACGAAGAAACTACCACATCGTCCATCGACAGGGTAAAGCTTAACACCCAGCCCGCCGCCACCGCTGGCATTGCCAGTGGCAGAATGATTTTTCGCAGAATGGTAAATTCGCTGGCACCGAGATCTTTCGCCGCTTCCAGCATTCGCACGTCAAAACCTTTCAGGCGCGAATACACCGTCACCACCACAAATGGCAGGCAGAAGGTGATATGCGAGAACAGCAGCGACCAGAAGCCAAGCTGAATACCCAGCAGCATAAACAGCACCAGCAGCGAAATCGCCATCACGATATCTGGTGACATCATCACCACAAACAGCATTCCGCTAACGAACGGCTTACCACGAAAGCGATAACGGTACAGCGCAACTGCCGTCAGTGAACCGATAAGCGTAGCAAACGTCGCCGAAAACACCGCCATTGTTAGTGAATGCTGCGCTGCCTGTAACAGGCTGTCGTTGTTCATCAGCAGGCTATACCATTTGGTGGTAAAACCCTGCCAGTTGATGCCAAAGCGCGAGCTGTTAAAGGAGTTCACAATCAAAATAATGATTGGGATATACAGGTACGCGTAGATAGCGGTCATAAAACCGCCGCGAAGCAGTCGACCGATCATTCGAGTTCCACCTTCTTATTCAGCAAACGAGAAGCGCGCCAGTAAACCAGCAACATCAGGCCCATTACGATAGTCAGCGTAATGCTGGTAGCTGCACCAAACGGCCAGTCACGAATATTAAGGAACTGGACCTTGATGACGTTACCGATCAGCAGGTTTTTCGCACCGCCCATCAGGTCGGACACATAGAACAGGCCCATCGCTGGCAGCATCACCAGCAGACATCCGGCAATAATTCCCGGCATCGTCAGTGGAATAATGATACGGATAAAAGTCTGTAACTTGCTGGCACCGAGATCGCGCGCCGCCTCAAGCAACGGCTTATCCAGTTTTTCGATACTGGAGTACAGCGGCATCACCATAAACGGCAGCAGAATGTAAACCAGACCGATAATCACCGCACTGGGTGTGAACATGATGCGAATTGGTGTATCGATAACGCCCAGCCAGAGCAAAAACTCGTTGAGATAGCCTTTGGTGCTGAGGAAAATTTTCAGCCCGTAGATACGAATTAATGAGTTGGTCCAGAACGGAACAATCAGCAGAAACAGCAGCAGCGGACGCACCTTGTGTGGCAACTTCGCCAGAAACCAGGCAAACGGGTAGCCCAGCACCAGGCAGGCGAGGGTGGCGATCAGCGCCATATTCAGCGAGTGCAATAGCACTTCAAAATAGAGCGGATCGAGCAGACGCGTGTAGTTATCCAGCGTAAAGACCATTTTGACGAAACTGGCGTCGTCGCGGGTCAAAAAGCTGGTGCCAATGATCATCAGGTTGGGCAGAAAGACAAACAACACAAGCCAACCGACAATAGTGACAATCACTACATTCTGGAACTTACTTGTGTTCTTCATCAGCCAGTACGACCTCCCAGCTTTCTACCCAATTAATGGCCATTTTTTGGTCGAGAGAGTGGTCAAAGTCAGGATCGTCTTCATTGAAGAATTCGCTGACCATCACCATCTTGCCATTTTCCAGTTCAACAACCGACTCCAGCGTCATGCCTTTGTAGTTACGCTCGCGAACGTAACCAATCAGCCCTTCAGCGTGGTTGTCGTCGTTAATCTCTTCAACACGTAAGTCTTCCGGGCGCAGCAGAACATGCAGTTTTTGCCCCGGTTCAACGGCGAAGTTAACGTAGATATTACATTCGCGGCCTTCAACGTTGGCGCGTACGCGCTGCTCGTCGAGACGTTCGATGACAGTGGCGTTAAACATATTGATTTCGCCAATGAAGCCGGCAACAAACAGGTTTTTCGGCTCTTCGTAGATTTCACGCGGCGTGCCGTCTTGCTCAATGCGACCATCGCGCATCACCACAATCCTGTCTGACATGGTGAGTGCTTCTTCCTGGTCGTGAGTCACAAAGACGAATGTAATGCCAAGCTTACGCTGTAACGCTTTCAGCTCGTTCTGCATTTGCTTACGCAGTTTGTAATCCAGCGCTGAGAGCGACTCATCCAGCAACAACAGACGAGGCTTGTTAACCACCGCGCGAGCAATGGCGACGCGTTGCTGTTGACCACCAGAGAGCTGATGCGGTTTGCGTTGAGCGAAGGTTTCCAGCTGCACCATCCGCAGGGCTTCCATCACGCGGGGCGTAATTTCAGCAGCGGGGGTTTTTTGCATGCGCAACCCAAAGGCCACATTTTCGAACACGGTCATGTGGGGGAAAAGTGCGTAGCTTTGGAAAACAGTGTTCACATAGCGGTTTTCCGCCGGAACGTGGGTGATGTCCTCGTTATCCAGCATGATGCGTCCGGAATCAACAGTTTCCAGACCTGCAATCAGGCGAAGAACGGTTGTTTTACCGCAGCCAGAAGGGCCAAGCAGCGTGAGGAACTCGCCATTGTTGATAGTCAGATCCAGCTGGGGAATGACCTCTTTACCATCAAAGCATTTGCGAATTCCCGCCAATTGCACCAGCGGTGAAAGCGAACTCGGTTGTTTATTCAATTTTTTACTCTGTCCCATGTAAACGCAACGGATGGCTTACCGATGCGGGGTTTGTGGTTAACCACCTTGGTGACTCTTAATGAGGGCGGTAATTCTACGGCAAACCGCTTGAATCGCCAATCTTTGTTGTGAATTACTGGCTTAGCTTTATATTCATTAAGGTAATGCTGATAAATATTCCCGCTTGCAGGGGTAAAAGTGACCTGACGCAATATTTGTCTTTTCTTGCTTCTTAATAATGTTGTCACAAAAAGTGAGGGTGACTACATGGATAAACTACTTGAGCGATTTTTGAACTACGTGTCTCTGGATACCCAATCAAAAGCAGGGGTGAGACAGGTTCCCAGCACGGAAGGCCAATGGAAGTTATTGCATCTGCTGAAAGAGCAGCTCGAAGAGATGGGGCTTATCAATGTGACCTTAAGTGAGAAGGGCACTTTGATGGCGACGTTACCGGCTAACGTCCCTGGCGATATCCCGGCGATTGGCTTTATTTCTCATGTGGATACCTCACCGGATTGCAGCGGCAAAAATGTGAATCCGCAAATTGTTGAAAACTATCGCGGTGGCGATATTGCGCTGGGTATCGGCGATGAAGTTTTATCACCGGTTATGTTCCCGGTGCTGCATCAGCTACTGGGTCAGACGCTGATTACCACCGATGGTAAAACCTTGTTAGGTGCCGATGACAAAGCAGGTATTGCAGAAATCATGACCGCGCTGGCGGTATTGCAACAGAAAAAAATTCCGCATGGTGATATTCGCGTCGCCTTTACCCCGGATGAAGAAGTGGGCAAAGGGGCGAAACATTTTGATGTTGACGCCTTCGATGCCCGCTGGGCTTACACTGTTGATGGTGGTGGCGTAGGCGAACTGGAGTTTGAAAACTTCAACGCCGCGTCGGTCAATATCAAAATTGTCGGTAACAATGTTCATCCGGGCACGGCGAAAGGAGTGATGGTAAATGCGCTGTCGCTGGCGGCACGTATTCATGCGGAAGTTCCGGCGGATGAAAGCCCGGAAATGACAGAAGGCTATGAAGGTTTCTATCACCTGGCGAGCATGAAAGGCACCGTTGAACGGGCCGATATGCACTACATCATCCGTGATTTCGACCGTAAACAGTTTGAAGCGCGTAAACGTAAAATGATGGAGATCGCCAAAAAAGTGGGCAAAGGGTTACATCCTGATTGCTACATTGAACTGGTGATTGAAGACAGTTACTACAATATGCGCGAGAAAGTGGTTGAGCATCCGCATATTCTCGATATCGCCCAGCAGGCGATGCGTGACTGCGATATTGAACCGGAACTGAAACCGATCCGCGGCGGTACCGACGGCGCGCAGTTGTCGTTTATGGGATTACCGTGCCCGAACCTGTTCACTGGCGGTTACAACTATCATGGTAAGCATGAGTTTGTGACTCTGGAAGGTATGGAAAAAGCGGTGCAGGTGATCGTCCGTATTGCCGAGTTAACGGCGCAACGGAAGTAAGCGAAAAGGGATGCGGCATGTGATGCCGCATCCGGCTTAAATCCAAACTTACCCTTCGAAGAACCAATACCCGCTATTGACCAGCGCCGCGAGCATCGCGAGGAATGACGGATCTTCCAGCGCATCGCCAAAATTCTCCGCAGTCAGCGCAATGTTGCTGGCGAGTGCATCCAGTGCCGGACGGTGCGGGGAATCGATCTTCTCACCATTGGCATACACGTCGTCGCCAATGCGCAATACGCGCAGACCACCCAGGCGCACCAGCACTTCACCTTGTTTCAGCGCATCGTAGATTTCATCCGGCTGATAAGGCGGCTCTGGCGGCGCGATATCCAGTTCATGACGTGACTGGGATATAAACTCGCCAAACCATTGCTTAAAGTGTTCCGGCTGGTTGATCAATTCGAGCATCATCTCACGCAGTTTATCCATCTCTTGCGGCAGAACGTCCGCAGGATGAGCGCGAGGTGGAACATCAGGATCGCTGTAGTAGTTGCCGCCCAGTTCACGTTGCAGCACATAATCGGCAAATCCACTAATCAGTTCCCGCGTATTTGGCGCGCGAAAACCCACGGAATAGTTCATCGCATTTTCCAGCGCGTAGCCTTCATGCGGGAATCCTGGCGGAATATAAAGAATATCACCAGGCTCCAGCTCTTCATCGATGATGGCTTCGAACGGATCGACCTGTAACAGATCCGGATGTGGGCAGTGCTGTTTCATTTGCAGCTTTTCGCCCACTCGCCAGCGACGACGTCCGGTACCCTGAATGATAAACACGTCGTACTGATCGAGATGCGGGCCGACGCCGCCGCCGGGTACAGAAAAAGAAATCATCAGATCATCAATACGCCAGTCCGGTAGTTCACGGAACGGTCGCATCAGCGCGGCGGTCGGCTCATGCCAGTGATTCACTGCTTGCACTAACAATGACCAGTTAGTTTCACCGAGATGATCGTAGCTTTCGAACGGGCCGTGGCTGACCTGCCATTTGCCATCCTGGTGACTGACCAGTCGACTGTCAACTTCGCTTTCCATCGCCAGACCCGCCAACTCGTCTGGAGAGATCGGGTCAATAAAATTATTAAAGCCGCGTTTTAACACCACCGGGCGTTTCTGCCAGTGACGTTCAAGAAAATCGGGCCAGTTAAGAGTGAGTTGGTATTCCATGTTAAGCATCCACAGGCTGGTATCTGCAACCGATTATAACGGATGCTTAACGTAATGCGTGAAGTATGGGCATATTTATTCATCTTTCGGCGCAGAATGCTGGCGACCAAAAATCACCTCCATCCGCGCACCGCCCAGCATGCTCTCTCCGGCGACGATTTTACCCTCATATTGCTCGGTGATTTCGCGGGCTACCGCCAGCCCTACACCTTGCCCAGGGCGTAAAGTATCAACCCGTTGACCACGGTCGAAAATGACCTCTCGCTTGCTTAATGGAATACCGGGGCCATCATCCTCGACCACAATATAGAGATGCTCGTCGGTTTGCCTTGCAGAAATTTCGACAAACTCGAGGCAATATTTACAGGCATTATCCAGCACGTTGCCCATCACCTCGACAAAATCGTTCTGCTCACCGACAAAGCTGATCTCTGGCGAAATATCGAGAGAGATATTGACCCCTTTGCGTTGATACACTTTGTTCAGCGCCGAGGTGAGATTGTCCAGCAGTGGGGCGACCGGATGCAGCTCGCGGCTGAGCAATGTCCCGCCGCGCATACTGGCACGATGCAGGTAGTAGCCAATTTGCTGTGAAATGCGGCTGATTTGCTCCAGCATTACCGGCTCAGCATCACTGACGCTCATCTTTTCACTACGCAGAGAACGCAGCGTACTTTGCAGCACCGCCAGTGGCGTTTTCAGACTATGGGTCAGGTCGGTGAGCGTCGTACGGTATTTGTCGTAACGTTCGCGTTCACTTTTTAACAATCGGTTCAGGTTTCGTACCAGACTGGTCAGTTCTCGCGTTGTGGCTGGATTGAGCAATTCGCGGTTATGTTCTTCCAGTTCGCGGACTTCTTTTGCCAGGGCTTCGATGGGGCGTAAACTCCACCAGGCGGCGACCCACAGCAGCGGGATCACTAACAGCAGATTGGCTGAGAGCACATAGATAAACCAGCTCCAGACCATATAGGAACTTTTTAGCTCCACCGGAATGGTATCCACCACCACAATGGTTAATTTTGGCATCCGCGATGTTGCCGGGTAGACGTTTACCGCCACCGAGTGGGTCATCTCCGCGTCGTCATCATCTTCCCGCACTTCCTGCAACTGTTGCTGTATCGAATGATCTCCACTCAGCAAGAGGCTGGTATCGTTAACATCCGCTTCAATTTCATGAAAACCATTCGATTTCAGCCAGTCAGGCTGGATCATCTTCATCAGCCAGGGCACGTCACGTTGCGCCCATAAAAGCTGCCCGTTCTCATCATAAATTAGCGTCATGGTGGGGCTTTGCTTGTCGATATTTTCGGGTAACTCGACATGCAACTTATTGTTTTCCCACTTCGCAAGGGTATAGAACAGATTGCTCTCGCCACGTAACAGCCGAAACGTAGTTTTATCGAAACTGACGCTATAACCGATCAGCGCGACCATTCCGTAGGCAAGCGAAAGCACCAGTACTACCGCTGCCGTTGCCAACAGAAAACGTACCCGCAGCGAGAGCGGGAAAAAAAGACGCAGTAATTTTTTCATCAGCGCAATTCGAACAGATAGCCCTGGCCGCGAACGGTGGTAATCACTTCTTGCGGATATTGTGCCTGAATTTTTTTGCGCAGACGTCCCATCAGTACATCAATGGTATGGCTTTCCCGCAGCTCCGCATCCGGATAGAGTTGGAGCATTAACGAATCTTTGCTCACCACTTTGCCATTATTGCGTATCAACGTTTCCATAATGGTGTATTCGAACGCGGTCAGTTTGATCACTTCGTCATTAATAGATAATTCACGGCGAGAGAGATCAACCTGAAACGGTGGTAGCGAAATGACCTGTGAAGCCAGACCGCTATTACGCCGCATTAATGCCTGCATTCGCGCCATCACCTCTTCAATATGAAACGGTTTAGTCACGTAATCATCAGCGCCAGCACTTAATACTTCGACTTTGTCCTGCCAGCTTTCACGGGCGGTTAATACCAGAATCGGCAGTGAAACATCATTGCTACGCCAGCGGCGAATCAGTGACAGACCGTCCTCGTCTGGCAATCCGAGATCGACAATCGCAATATCCGGTAAATGTTCATTGAGATAATAATCGGCTTCTTTGGCATCTTCTGCGTCATCGACCTGATGACCAGCATCCTGAATCTGAACTTTAAGGTGGTGACGTAACAACGCATTGTCTTCAACAACCAGTACGCGCATTTTTATTTCTCCCTGTCTTAATTATTAAAATAGTGTAACGCGATTATGTGGTTATGGGGGTAAACATTAAATAAACCAGCGGGGAGGGGAGGTAAAGTGAAAAAATAAAAAGCGGATAATCTTAATAAGCAGGCCGGACAGCATCGCCATCCGGCACTGATACGAGGTTTATTTCAGCTCATCAACCATCGTGATAGCTCGACCAATATAGTTAGCCGGCGTCATCGCTTTCAGGCGGGCTTTCTCTTCTTCTGGCAACGCCAGACCGTCGATAAACTGCTTCATGCCTTCGGCGTCAACGCGCTTACCGCGAGTCAGCTCTTTCAGCTTCTCGTACGGTTTTTCGATGCCATAGCGACGCATAACTGTCTGGATTGGTTCAGCCAGCACTTCCCAGTTGTGATCCAGTTCATCCAGCAGATGGTCACGGTTCACTTCCAGTTTGCTCACGCCTTTCAGGGTGGATTGATATGCAATCAAGGCATAACCGATACCCACGCCGAGGTTACGCAGCACGGTAGAGTCGGTCAGGTCACGCTGCCAGCGGGAAACCGGCAGTTTGCTTGCCAGATGCTGCAATACCGCGTTGGAAAGGCCCAGATTCCCTTCGGAGTTTTCGAAGTCGATCGGGTTAACTTTATGCGGCATGGTGGAAGAACCAATCTCACCAGCAATGGTTTTCTGTTTGAAGTGGTTAAGGGCGATATAACCCCAGACGTCACGGTCAAAGTCGATCAGAATAGTGTTGAAGCGCGCAACGCAATCAAACAGTTCGGCAATGTAGTCGTGCGGTTCGATCTGGGTGGTGTACGGGTTCCACTGAATACCCAGCGAGGTGACGAACTCTTCGCTGAACTGATGCCAGTCAACTTCCGGGTAAGCGGCGATGTGGGCGTTATAGTTACCGACCGCGCCGTTGATTTTGCCGAGGATCTCCACCTGGTTAAGCTGGCGGTACTGGCGCTCCATACGGTAGGCGACGTTTGCCATCTCTTTACCGATGGTTGACGGCGTGGCTGGCTGACCGTGGGTACGAGACAGCAGCGGGATATCGCGGTACTGAACGGCGAGATCTTTAATGCCATCAATCAGTTGACGCCAGTACGGCAGGATCACTTCATCACGCGCGGTTTTCAGCATTAATGCGTGGGAGAGGTTATTGATATCTTCCGAAGTACAGGCAAAGTGGATGAATTCAGAAACCGCGTGCAGTTCCGGGATCTCCGCCACTTTTTCTTTCAGGAAATACTCAACCGCTTTAACGTCGTGGTTAGTGGTACGCTCGATAGTTTTGATGCGCGCCGCATCTTCTTCGCTGAAACTGGCGACGATTGCATCAAGGTAACCGATTGCGTCGGCAGCAAAAGCAGGAACTTCCTTGATCGCTGCGTGCGCGGCCAGTTTTTGCAGCCAACGTACTTCAACTTGTACACGGAATTTCAGCAAACCATATTCGCTGAAAATCCCGCGCAGCGCGCTGACTTTATCGCCGTAGCGTCCATCGACAGGGGAAACGGCGGTCAGTGAGGATAATTCCATAGATCACAACTCCGGGGTTAAATGAGCAAGAATTTGTTTTGCCTGAGTGGTCAGGCGATTACGAGAAAACATCAGTTGCAGACGTCCGCCGCCGACCTGGTGCCAGAGCACGGCGGCGCGAATGCCTGCCAGCAGGGTTGCGCGAACTTTCGCCTGCACTTGTGGGCTTTGCAGTACAGCAGGGGAACCGGTGACCTGAATGCGCGGGCCAAGCGGGCTAATCACATCAACATAGATAGCAGCCATCGCGCTCATCAGCGTTTCGGACTGTAAATCGAAGTGTTCGAGCTGGCGTTGCAGGCCGTTGATCCGGTTGCCCAGAGTGTCGAGCGCGCCTTTCGCTGAGGAGAGTTTGCGCTCAAGCACCATCAAGCTGAGTGTGTAGCGGGTTAACTCAGCGTTTAAGCCCTGGCGACTGCTGGCATTGAGCACGCCGAGCAGGGTTTCCAGCCCGACGCGCAGGTTGGCTTCGCTACCGCCAAAAACCGCCAGCGTCGAGCTGGGGTTCATATCAATAATACTGTTGAGTGAGACGTGTAGCGCATCGGCATCACAATGCCCCTGGTGAGCGAGTTGTTGCACCAGGCGTGCCGACTGACAAATACCGGCCAGGGCGAGGGTGATGTCATAGTAATTCTTTGCCACGTTCACTGCTTCCTTGTTTTAAGTAAAGATAATAATCAGACCGGCAGCGGCAGACGCTGCTCAATAATACCGCCACCGAGGCACACTTCACCGTTATAGAAGACGGCAGACTGGCCCGGCGTCACGGCGGCAACCGGTTCATCGAAAATCACTTCAATGCGATCATCGTCCAGCGCCTTGACGGTGCAAGGGATATCGGTCTGGCGATAGCGGGTTTTTACCGTGCAACGCATAGTGCCGGTGAATGGTTCGCGATCGACCCAGTGCAACTGCTGGGCAATCAACCCGACAGACATCAGCCGCGGGTGTTCATGGCCCTGAGCGACAACCAGAATGTTGTTTTCGACGTCTTTGTCCACCACATACCACGGTTCTTCGGTACCTTCTTTGGTGCCACCGATACCCAGACCTTTACGCTGACCGAGAGTGTGATACATCAGCCCCTGGTGCTCACCAATTTCATCGCCATCGACGGTAATGATTTTGCCCGGTTGCGCCGGGAGATAACGGCCCAGGAACTCGCGGAATTTACGTTCGCCAATGAAGCAAATGCCGGTAGAGTCTTTTTTCTTCGCGGTGACCAGACCGAGATCTTCAGCAATCTTACGCACCTGCGGTTTTTCCAGTTCGCCGACCGGGAACAGGCTTTGCGCAATCTGCTCATGGCTGAGCGTATAAAGGAAGTAGCTCTGGTCTTTATTGCTGTCCAGACCACGCAGCAGGCGGCTCTTGCCATCGACATCGGCCCGACGTACGTAATGACCGGTAGCGATATAATCGGCACCTAAATCTTCGGCGGCAAATTCGAGGAAGGCTTTAAATTTGATCTCTTTGTTGCACAGAATATCCGGATTCGGCGTGCGACCGGCTTTATATTCGGCAAGGAACAGTTCGAAGACGTTGTCCCAGTACTCGGCAGCAAAGTTAACGGTGTGCAGTTCAATGCCGAGCTTGTCGCAGACAGCCTGGGCATCAGCCAGATCCGCTGCCGCTGTGCAATATTCCTCACCGTCGTCTTCTTCCCAGTTCTTCATAAACAGGCCTTCGACCTGATATCCCTGTTGTTGCAACAGCCAGGCAGAAACGGAGGAATCGACACCGCCGGACATGCCGACGATTACTTTTTTTGCGGTTTCAGACATTGGATCACTCACGACATTGAACTTCAAGGCGGCGTATTCTATCACGCAGCCTTTTAGATGACACCCTTTGTAAAAGGCCAGTTAAAATCGCCAATCATCTCCAGCGGATAGCGTTGCCCGCTTTGATAACAACGAATACTTTCCGCCACCAGCGGCGAACGAAGATTTGACGCCTGTAAAATTTCTTCGGCGCTGACCCAACGGCAGCAGTCGATATCGCTGTCATGAGGCTGGGTCGGGCATATTTGCTCAAGCTCAATGGCAAAGAGGAAACGCAAAAACGGCGTTTTATCTGGCGCAATCCACTGATGCATACGAATAAAGTGTTGCGGCTGCGCGCTGATGCCGGTTTCTTCCCACAGTTCACGGGCGGCGGCTTCCACTAAGGTTTCATCGGCTTCCAGATGCCCGGCAGGTTGGTTCCATAACGCTTTACCATTAATCGTCTCTTCAACGACTAAAAATTTGCCTTCTGCGTGCACCACGCAAGCAACGGTAACGTGCGGTTTAAACATTTTGCATCCTTAATCTGTCACTTCTCGCCATTCGCCATTGGCAAGATTATCCAAAGAGTAATCACCCATCGCATAGCGAATCAGTCGCAGCGTGGGGAAGCCAACATGGGCGGTCATGCGGCGCACCTGGCGATTACGTCCTTCATATAAGGTGATCTTCAGCCAGCTGGTGGGAATACTTTTGCGTTCACGAATTGGTGGATTCCGCGGCCATAACCACGCGGGTTCGTCAACCAGCTCCGCGCCGGCGGGCAGGGTAGGGCCATCATTTAAGGTTACGCCATTGCGCAAGGCTTCAAGTGCGTCTTGTGTGGGAATACCTTCCACCTGCACATAATAGATTTTTCCGGTGCGTTTACCCGGCTGGGTTAAACGCGCCTGCAACGCGCCGTTATTGGTCAGCACCAGTAACCCTTCGCTATCGCGGTCAAGACGACCTGCTGCATAAACGCCCTGAACCGGGATGAATTCTTTTAATGTTTTGCGTCCGGCTTCATCGGTGAACTGCGGAAGAACATCGTAGGGTTTATTGAACAGGATCACACGCGTGGGCTGGTTTTCAGGTTTACGCCTGGTAGAACGTTGCGAGCTGAATCGCTTAACCTGGTGATTTCTAAAAGAAGTTTTTTGCATGGTATTTTCAGAGATTATGAATTGCCGCATTATAGCCTAATAACGCGCATCTTTCATGACGGCAAACAATAGGGTAGTATTGACAAGCCAATTACAAATCATTAACAAAAAATTGCTCTAAAGCATCCGTATCGCAGGACGCAAACGCATATGCAACGTGGTGGCAGACGAGCAAACCAGTAGCGCTCGAAGGAGAGGTGAATGGAAAGTAAAGTAGTTGTTCCGGCACAAGGCAAGAAGATCACCCTGCAAAACGGCAAACTCAACGTTCCTGAAAATCCGATTATCCCTTACATTGAAGGTGATGGAATCGGTGTAGATGTAACCCCAGCCATGCTGAAAGTGGTCGACGCTGCAGTCGAGAAAGCCTATAAAGGCGAGCGTAAAATCTCCTGGATGGAAATTTACACCGGTGAAAAATCCACACAGGTTTATGGTCAGGACGTCTGGCTGCCTGCTGAAACTCTTGATCTGATTCGTGAATATCGCGTTGCCATTAAAGGTCCGCTGACCACTCCGGTTGGTGGCGGTATTCGCTCTCTGAACGTTGCCCTGCGCCAGGAACTGGATCTCTACATCTGCCTGCGTCCGGTACGTTACTATCAGGGCACTCCAAGCCCGGTTAAACACCCTGAACTGACCGATATGGTTATCTTCCGTGAAAACTCGGAAGACATTTATGCGGGTATCGAATGGAAAGCAGACTCTGCCGACGCCGAGAAAGTGATTAAATTCCTGCGTGAAGAGATGGGGGTGAAGAAAATTCGCTTCCCGGAACATTGTGGTATCGGTATTAAGCCGTGTTCGGAAGAAGGCACCAAACGTCTGGTTCGTGCAGCGATCGAATACGCAATTGCTAACGATCGTGACTCTGTGACTCTGGTGCACAAAGGCAACATCATGAAGTTCACCGAAGGAGCGTTTAAAGACTGGGGCTACCAGCTGGCGCGTGAAGAGTTTGGCGGTGAACTGATCGACGGCGGCCCGTGGCTGAAAGTTAAAAACCCGAACACCGGCAAAGAGATCGTCATTAAAGACGTGATTGCTGATGCATTCCTGCAACAGATCCTGCTGCGTCCGGCTGAATATGATGTTATCGCCTGTATGAACCTGAACGGTGACTACATTTCTGACGCTCTGGCTGCACAGGTCGGCGGTATCGGTATCGCCCCAGGCGCAAACATCGGTGACGAATGCGCCCTGTTTGAAGCCACCCACGGTACTGCGCCGAAATATGCCGGTCAGGACAAAGTAAATCCTGGCTCTATTATTCTCTCCGCTGAGATGATGCTGCGCCATATGGGGTGGACTGAAGCGGCTGATTTAATTGTTAAAGGTATGGAAGGTGCTATCAACGCGAAAACCGTAACTTATGACTTTGAACGTCTGATGGAAGGCGCTAAATTGCTGAAATGTAGCGAGTTTGGCGACGCGATCATCAAGAACATGTGATGCCGTAGTTTGTTAAATTTATTAACGGGAGCGTAACGCTCTCGTTGTTTTTTGTTAGGCTGCTAACGGTTATCAAAATTTTATCAAAATAAGTTATCAAAACCCCTTGGTAGTTTGGGGTAGGCTGGCCGGTCAGATGGCAGTTCTACTGCCAGCTTCCCATTAGGATTTCCTCAGCTTTTTATTATTTCTGCTGGATGCTCGTTAATATTTAAGGTCTGTCCTGTGCCAGGAGCGGACATTGCTGGCATCAAAATGTGTTAATCAACCGGGAACGGTCAAACTTTCAGTTCACGTTAACAGTGGATGAGGATATTTCGTTGCCCGCACCAAATTATGTTGGCGTTCCCACAGTCGTGACACGATGCTGAAAGTTCCCAAACACACAGGAAACAGAAAATGAACGTGAATACTGAGATTTTGAAACTCTGGCAATCTAGGGGCGAAAATGAGCGCACCGGATTCGATGCGGAGAGGGTTGCAGATATTGCCTGGGAGCAGGGATTACAACTTCACCGCAACCGGCAGGAACATTACCAGCGAGTGATGTACCTCATAGGCCATCGCAATATCGGTTAACTCATACAGGCCGCGCATGCGGCCTTTTTAGTCTGGATATTGAACATCTACTTCATTTTTTCTAATCTCTGATGAGATTTTTGAGCACGCTTTTATTAATTCATCCAAGACAATAGCGAGTTTGGCAAAATCATAATTGCTAAAACCCTTACTTCCTGGTTTTAGTTTCATGAATTTTTTCGTGTAATAGTCTTTATTTTCCAGCGCTCCTTGATAAGCATCACTTTCCTTTTTGTAATTTGACCACCGGATTTTCGCTTCATCATAATCAGAAAATCTTAGATCCAGATAGCATTCAATCGCTACAGCCCGGCCATTGATGTTTTCATAGGTAACGCCGTGAGGACCAATAGCTGGAAATTGATTGAAATGAGGAAGATCAGGAAGATGAATGCAGCTAATATTGTGAGGCAATGCGAGTTTGCGGATTTTTTCATATGCCTCAATCCCTTCGCAATCATTATCTAACACGAAAACAATCAAGTTTTGAATGTCGATTTTTACGAGCCCAGCAGCGAACTTAACCAGATTTCCTGAACCAGTGAACGGGTACCCTTCACTCATGTCGATAAAGTGAAAAAAATCTTCTACATCAGGCCGTAAGAGGTGCAATGCGTATTTGATGACGTTGGAGTCGGTGCTTCCCTCGGTGGCAATCAGGAACTTGTCACGTCTGCGAGCATTTACCTGAATATCTTTTATATTCGCATAACCAGCAGAAACTAGATCTCCGTAATCCCAAGTGACGAATTCATTATGATTATTTGGATTTTCGGCCAAAAGTCGCATCACTGAGTATGGATGTAGTATGCTAACTAAAGTCCCAAAAGCAGACTTTTCAGACCAAGCATTATCAAAGGCATTGTCGTATTGGGGTATCCTGCTTAATAATTCATCATTATTAAATCGGCCCATGATAAGCTCGCGTTCTTTTATTCTATCTTTTAAGCTAATATAATCATCGTTTAGCTCGCTAATATTTACGCTCTTGATGAAGTTAACGAATTCATCAAAGCTCATCATGTTACTAATTGGCTTTGCATATTCCGGACAGGATTCGTTAAATTCCTCTTGGTATTCAATTGAATCTTTAGCCATGAGTTCATACTCATAGCGTATATTTTCAAGGGTGAAACCCAACAATTCCAATCGGTAGGCAACTTGCCCCAAAGGCTTACGCAACACAGTACGACAGAGGATGCCATCAGGAGTGTCGAAGTCCTCTCCTTCCTCTATTTGATCTTCATTTAGTGGTTTGACGTGATGATCGGCACTTTGAAACAGGCCTCCATGATCTATACCCAGCGAGTTCTTACTCCAATCTAGCCCCATTCCTGACACTTCAAGAGAAATTACAGTACCCATAGTTCAACCTTTGAATGGCATTTTCCGTTGTACCGCAATACTACCAATACGCCGATTGGGCATCCATGATTTGAACTGGCTTCTATGCTCTATTTTTAGCAAATTGGACTTACGCCACCTTGGTTGCGTCTACTTCTCGCTCACAAGGAGCCCTCAGCAACGCTAGCTCGTCCGCGCCGTGCCAGAAGCGGACGTTGACAGCAACTCATAATGCAAATTTTCAGGGAGTGGATCGTCATGTACTGAATTGAGCCTAAGTTACAGATGATACTTGCTGTAAAAGCAGGAGAGGAATTATTTACTCTATTGTGATAAGAGCGTTTTTATATTAATATCTTACATACAAATAGATATCTGAATAAACATTCAATAAGGTTCCATATGTCTGAAATAACTTCAGCTCCTGCTGTTATGGCGGCACTAGTATCTGCATTAGTTACGGTTTTATTATTTTTTATAAAAGGTGTATGCACACCTTTATGGAATAAATATTTCATTGTTTACAAAATCAAAGTTGAACATAGCTACGAACAAAAGAAGAAAATCAAAGAGGCGATATCAAAATATAAAATGCCTTTACTCGATTCAGCTGAGTCATTGAATCATAGGTTGTGGAATTTTTCAGGAAATTGCACTAAAGGATGGCATAATTACAAAAATAATGAATCAATTGGTGATAAATATTACCTACAAACTTTTTGTTATCGATTTTTAGCATTTTATGCTTGGTGTATAAAGTTCGAAAGAGAGTTGATATATTTAGATGTAACACTTTCAGAAAAGAACGATATTTATTTTGTGAAGTATATTAAAACCATGCAAAATATATTTTGCGATGCTTCGATGTTGAGTGGGACTGGTTATGATAATGAGCATGCTGTAGACCATTTTTTCAAGGATGACCTTATTAGTATTGTGGAAAAAATGATTACACCTACAGGAGTTATTACTTATTCAGAATTCAAATCTAAATCAGAGTCTGAATTAGACTATACACAGGTTTGCAAGTACATATCCACCATAATGAGTGACAAATCTTGCAATAAATGGCATTTAATTAACTGTTTCCATTTTATCCTGATGGCCTTTTTGTCAAAGTATGGATATGACTATCAAAGAACTGGGTTGTTTAAACTATATAAGCTGCGCTGCTCAGAACCTCAAAATAAGCTGATAAATAATTTTGAAAGGTTAGTATTCAATGCAAGATTAAATAAATGCAGAGAAATAAAGAAAGCAATAACTATTCTCGAATGCAAATCTAAAATTGCCAATCTCTGTAATTCCCTGAAATTAATAAAAGAGAATTAGCTTGTGAAGCATAAAACTAGTTGTTCTGTACGATAGAAAATGAGAGAACCCAAGTCCGCATTGTGAATAGTGTTTGAGCTGAAAATATCGCTAAGACCCTGAAAATTTTTTGGAGAAGCAGATTTTAATGTCCGCTTCTCGCTCTAAGCGGACTGTTTGAAGCTTTTTCATGAGTGTTAAGAAAATCAAGATGGCGTTGAATCGCTTGAATTTTCACAAAGCTACTTTGCTCCAGCCTTTCCCACGGTCATCATGATAACGATCGGTTTGTTGCTGTGTTTTGTGACCAAGTAGTTTTTGTGTATCTAATCCCTGTTCCTTGTAAAGGCGTTCAGATAAAGATCGTTGCTCATGGAATGTGGCAGGTGAACCTTCCCCCCAGTTAATTTCTGCTAAATCTCTTGCTTTACTAAAATTCATCGTCAATGTATTGGATTTTACCTGTGCTCCACGTTCTGCCTGCGAAGTTGAACGGAAAAAATGCACTAAGTATGGGCTGACTGCATAGTCACGGCAGCGAGCTACTACATCACGTAAACTCCAGTTAATCGCATTGAGGCGAAGAGAAAGCGGAATTGCGATTTTGCTCCCTGTCTTTTCTTGTACGACATGAAGATGATCATCCCAAATATCGCTAAATTTCATACGTGAAATATCACCTAACCGCTGACCAGTAACCAAGGCTAGCAGCATGGCATTTCCCATGTAACGATGGCTGGCATCTGCGATATCGAATATTTTTTTCCATTCTTCGAGGCTCAGCCGTTGTCGGGTAATTTTTCTTCTTGGCTGTTTAGTAGCTAATGCAGGGTTATAGCCAGGAGGTACTTCTCCGTAGTGCTGCGCCTCTTTGAAAACATCAATCAGGACGGAGCGAACTACTTGTGCCATTCTCGGTTGCCCAGCGGCAATATACTCATCAAGTAATTGTGCAATATCCCGGACATCAACAGCTGAAATTAGCTTCAATCCTGCCCGTTCTCTAAGTAAGGAGACAGGTTTGGCTTTCTGCTTGTAGGTGTTGAGCTTTATATCACCACTTTTCAGCCTGTCATTCTGGATCGCTTGATAGCGATCTAACCAAGTTGACGTTGTGATTGCTTTCCCTTTGCTGGTTGCGATCCTGTCACTGATGGCCAGAATCTGCCGGGTTCTTTGTTCAGCCAGGCGCGTATTGGCTTCAGTGGCAATAGCGATAGCTTCAGCTTCGTTTGTTCCCAAAGCATGGAATTTCCCTGTTATTGGATGCTTATACCGCCAATAGACTTTATTTACCTTTCGGCTATAAAGCGGATATAAGTTAGGGACTGAAACATTATTCTTACGCGGTCTGGCTGCCATCACTCAAAATCCGTTGCAAAAGTAATGAGTCATTTTTCTTAATTACTGGTGTTACCAGCTCTCCAACTAACTCGGCGTCCTCACGCACTCGCCATAACCGACCTTGTTTCATTGCCGGTGGACAAAACAAATTCTGCTTAGCATAACGACGCAACGTGGAAACGCTTGGAGGATTACTTCTGTATTTTTCAGAAGCCCATTCTTCAAGAGTTAACATTTGAAGCATATGCGATCACCTTATTACTTCAATAACTGTTCAGTCTCTGCATATCGACCCTGCAAGGTCGGTTAGTTTCTCCACAAAACAGAGAAGAACACCTGCGGTGGCAGCCGCCCGGATGGATTGGGTTATGAGCCCGTCGTCCGGTGATGCTCTTCTCTGTTTTGTAAAAAGGACGGTACCAGCCGGAAGCAAGGGTACAAACTGGTACCGTCAAGACTACACACAGCATAAAGTTGTGGTTCCGGGTGCCTCCCGGTGCCTGGCGAAGGTTGCACACCAGACGGGTGGGTATCCACAGAAGGTCGACTGTCAGCCTCAACCTTAACCCGCGTGCGCTGAGCCGCATTCACCACAACGCTAAGGATTCTCTCTGGTTGAAAATACTTAGCTGTTATGTGCCTGCTTTTAGCCACATCAGGCGAGGTGGACCTGGTTATTCCCCAACAACAAGGATTCGGTTAATCTGGTTATCCCCAACAACGCAAAAGGAAAAGAAATGTCCGGTAATATCTATACGCTGTACAAATCCCACTGTGAAAATGTTGGAAAGTATCGGGGCATTGAAATCAGTGGGGTAGTGTCATCAGTCGAAATAAGCAAAGTTGAATCAAGGGCAACATTACTTACTCTTCTGGACCTTGTCTTACATGAGCACCGGAAGAAATTCGGCACTCCCTATAATCAGTTGAATGGGAAAAAAGCTCTGGTTCACCTTATTCTGATGAAGCATCACTGGATGCCAAAACAGATTAATGAGATGAAATTTGATGAACTTCTTCTTTCAATTCAGGATGAACTCACGCTTGATAAAATAAGCGTAACCGCCCAGAAATTTTTAGATTATCGAGACTGGAGATCACAAATTCATCACTTTGATGATTTTGACGAAAATGAATGGGATCCTAATTTGTCTGCACAATATCTAAAGTAACATCCTGTGATAAAACCGTGATTTCCTGATCCAGTTTTTTTAAGGAGTCTATTGTTTCCTGTCGATAAGACAGCACTTCACGAAGCTGGTTTATAGCTGCCAGCTTCTTTGCCATCCACTCGTAAATTTCCTCATTTGTGTATCCGGGTGCGACGATTTTTGGTTCTGTTTTGTGCATTTCACACCTCCTCAAGTTATCAGTTACTTGTTGATGGGGACCAGATTGTTAAAGAGCTAAGCGTCCTGTAGGGCGCTTTTTTGTTGCTAACGAATCATCCTGGACTTCATATGCCCCAGGCGGCTACTTCGTGGGCGTCCTGCCTGTTCGTTATCTTTGATATAAAATCTAACTTAACTTAGTTATTATGGCAAGAGAAAACACCAAACTTTTCTTAGTTCGGTGCCTTAGTTAGAGAAGAGAGGTCTTAGAGTTCGTATTGAACTCCTTTGACTACACCAATGATAAGGCAATTACCATTGATAGGGATGTTGGGATACCGAGGATTTAATGGCACTAAAAACTTTTGAGGGCCATCGATGACTAATTTTTTTACTGTAGCTTCGTTTGTTCCATCAAGTCGAGCGATGACTATTTTTCCATGACGAGGTTCTGCATCTGGATCTACAATCACTGTTGCGCCTTCTGGTATTGTTGGGAGGCCATTAGGGTTAGTCATGGAGTCACCTTTAACCTCTAATGCAAATGAGTTATCACCAATCTTTAATGATGTATCTACCCACTTGTCCACTTCACTAAACACTTCTGCTGCCCTGCACTCAGTAAACTGCCCAGCCTGAACCCACGATATTACAGGAACTCTGCGCATGTTTGTGACGAGTTTGCCTTCAAACTCAGCACCATAAAGAATGTAATCTATTGACGTATTGAAGAACTTCGCTAATTTCGAAAGTGCCTCCCCACCAGGGGTATTGATGTCTTTCTCCCAGTACCCCACAGCAACGTCGCTTACTCCACAAAATTTACCCAATTCTTTCTGGGACGTTCCGGTAACTCTTCTCAGAGCTTTTATACGCTGACCAACCGTTTCCATAGGAGCACCATTTCTTGAATTGCTAAGTAATCTTAGTTTTTATTGACCAAAGATAGATTTGTAATTAGCATCTAATAAAACTTAGTTTGGAGGGCGTATGACAACTGACGATATCGAAAGCTACTTCGGCAGTATTGAGAAAGTTGCTGCTTTTTTCGGCATAACAACTGAAGCCGTTTATCAGTGGCGAAACCGTCCGGGCCAGTTAATTCCAAAAGGACGTGCAGCAGAAGCTGCATATAGAACTTGCGGACGGTTGCCATTTAAACCTGAGCTTTATGAAAAATCTAATGGATAAATCGATTAACAGAAACCACAGAACGATGAGGCTAACCGTGGGTAAGCATCACTGGAAAGTAGAAAAACAGCCTGAGTGGTACGTGAAAGCTGTCAGAAAAACTATCGCAGCGTTGCCGGGGGGTTACGCTGAAGCTGCTGACTGGCTGGATGTAACAGAGAACGCTTTATTCAACCGCCTTCGTGCAGATGGCGATCAGATTTTCCCGCTGGGATGGGCAATGGTTTTACAGCGTGCTGGTGGCACTCACTTCATTGCTGACGCTGTGGCGCAGTCTGCAAATGGCGTCTTTGTGTCTCTTCCTGACGTCGAGGATGTGGACAACGCCGATATTAACCAGCGCCTGCTGGAAGTCATTGAACAGATCGGCAGTTATTCAAAACAGATTCGTTCAGCAATTGAAGACGGTGTAGTGGAACCGCATGAGAAGACAGCAATTAACGACGAGCTGTACCTCTCAATTTCGAAGCTGCAGGAGCATGCAGCACTGGTCTACAAAATTTTTTGCATTTCAGAAAGTAATGACGCCCGCGAGTGTGCAGCTCCGGGCGCCGTGGCGTGTCGTGACTGTGGAGAAACTAACGCATGAACAGTTTAACAACACACTACCGTCGCTCGCAACTGATTGCGCTTCCTGTACCGGGTGGAAAAGCGAAGGTGGAGTATTGCTATGCAGTAAATGTACCAGGTGGCAGGGTAATTGTAACCCACAGCTTTGCAGAGTGGGCTGTGGGTGATTTTAACCGGCAAAAGGAGACAGTCCTTTGCGACAAGTTAACCGCTGGTTCAAAGATCACTACGGAGTACCCGTCAGAGTCATTCGTTGGGAGCCGGAAACACAACGGGTTATCTACCTCCGCGAAGGCTATGAGCATGAGTGCTTCAGCCCGCTCGAACAGTTTCGTCGTAAATTCAGGGAAATAGAGGTCGGTCATGAGCACTAAATTAACCGGCTATGTATGGGATGGTTGCGCTGCATCAGGCATGAAATTATCCAGCGTGGCAATTATGGCCCGCCTGGCTGATTTCAGTAATGACGAAGGTGTGTGCTGGCCATCAATTGAAACTATTGCCCGTCAGATTGGCGCGGGGATGAGTACCGTCAGGACGGCTATCGCACGGCTGGAAGCAGAAGGCTGGTTAACGCGTAAGGCGCGTCGCCAGGGTAACCGCAATGCGTCGAATGTTTATCAGCTTAACGTTGCGAAGCTTCAGGCAGCGGCATTTTCTCAACTGTCAGATTCTGACCCGTCAAAATCTGACGCATCAAAATCTGACCCGTCAAAATTTGATGCGTCGAAATCTGGCAAAAAAGCGGGTTTTCACCCGTCAGAATCTGGCGGGGATCCGTCAGTAAAATCAAAACATGATCCGTCAGATAAAAAACCTTCTCGTCCGGACGCTTCGCAACCGGACACGCAGACGGCTGAACAGGATTTTTTAACTCGCCATCCTGATGCGGTTGTATTCAGCCCTAAAAAGCGCCAGTGGGGAACGCAGGATGATTTGACCTGCGCACAGTGGCTCTGGAAAAAAATCATCGCCCTGTACGAGCAAGCCGCCGAATGTGACGGCGAGGTGGTTCGTCCCAAAGAACCGAACTGGACAGCCTGGGCAAACGAAATTCGCCTGATGTGTGTGCAGGATGGTCGTACTCACAAACAAATCTGCGAGATGTACAGCCGCGTCAGCCGCGATCCGTTCTGGTGCCGTAACGTGCTCAGCCCGTCGAAGCTGCGGGAAAAATGGGATGAGCTTTCCCTGCGCTTATCGCCGTCCGTCAGCACGTACACCGAAAAACGCGAAGACCCGTACTTCAAAGCCAGTTACGACAACGTGGACTACAGCCAGATCCCGGCAGGATTCAGGGGGTGATCATGAGTCTTTTGAATGAAGTTCAGAAATTCATTGAAGCCCATCCGGGGTGTACTTCCGGAGACATTGCGGATGCTTTTGCAGGTTACTCACGGCAGCGCGTTCTGCAGTCAGCAAGCAAGTTACGTCAGAGTGGGCGTGTGGCTCACCGTTGTGAAGGAGATACACGCAGACATTTCCCGCGCCTGACTGAGAGAGCGCAGGAGCCGGAACCACAACCAGTTCGAGAAACCAGACCTGTGCGCAATTTCTATGTCGGCACTAACGATCCACGGGTGATTTTGTGCCTGACCCGCCAGGCTGAAGAACTGGAGTCCAGGGGCTTATACCGTCGTGCTGCAACCGTGTGGATGGCGGCATTCCGTGAAAGCCACTCCCAGCCAGAACGAAACAATTTTCTGGCGCGTCGTGAGCGGTGCTTACGGAAAAGCAGCAAGCGCGCTGCATCGGGTGAAGAGTGGTATCTGTCAGGGAATTACGTGGGGGCTTAATGAGTAATAAATATTGCCAGGCGCTGGTGGAACTGCGGAACAAACCAGCCCATGAACTGAAGGAAGTGGGCGATCAGTGGCGCACGCCGGACAACATTTTCTGGGGAATTAACACCCTGTTTGGCCCGTTTGTTCTGGATCTGTTTACTGACGGTGATAACGCCAAATGTGCCGCGTATTACACGGCGGAAGACAACGCGCTGGCGCATGACTGGTCAGAACGTCTTGCGGAGCTTAAAGGTGCTGCCTTTGGTAATCCCCCATACAGCCGCGCCAGTCAGCATGAGGGGCAATACATCACCGGCATGCGTTACATCATGAAACATGCCAGTGCCATGCGTGATAAGGGCGGGCGCTATGTTTTCCTGATCAAAGCTGCCACCAGCGAAGTGTGGTGGCCGGAAGATGCGGACCATATTGCTTTTATTCGCGGGCGTATTGGTTTTGAACTGCCTGCCTGGTTTATCCCGAAGGATGAGAAGCAGGTGCCGACAGGCGCTTTCTTCGCTGGTGCTATTGCTGTTTTCGACAAGACCTGGAAGGGACCGGCAATCAGCTACATCGGGCGCGATGAACTTGAGGCATGTGGTGAAGCCTTTCTGGTGCAGGTTCGCCAGCAGGCGGAAAAACTGGTCAGGGAGATGGCGGCATGACGACGTTAACTCAATGCCAGCAGCAGGTGCTGGATATGCTGATTTCTTACCAGAAAGAACGTGGCTTCCCGCCAACCAATCAGGAGGTGGCAACCATGCTGGGATACCGTTCAGTGAATGCAGCGGTGGAGCATCTTCGCGCACTGGAGAAAAAAGGCGTCATCACGATAAAGCGTGGCGTGGCCCGGGGGATAACGCTTCATACCGCGGTGAAGGACGACGACAGCGAGGCGGTCGGGATTATCCGCGCACTGCTTGCCGGTGAGGAAAACGCCAGGCTGCGTGCAGCCCACTGGTTACATGAGAGGGGCCTGAAAGTATGAAGCTGATCTTGCCTTTCCCGCCCAGCGTGAACACGTACTGGCGACACCCCAACAAAGGGGCGTTTGCTGGTAAGAGCCTGATAAGCGCGGCGGGGCGCAAATTCCAGAGCGCGGCGTGCGCAGCAATAGTTGAGCAGTTACGTCGTCTGCCGAAACCAACGTCGGCACCTGCTTCAGTGGAGATCGTGTTGTTTCCTCCGGATAACCGGATCCGCGATCTGGACAACTATAACAAGGCGCTGTTTGACGCCCTGACCCACGCGGGTGTGTGGGAAGACGACAGTCAGGTGAAAAGAATGCTGGTGGAGTGGGGACCGGTTATCCCGGAAGGGAAGGTCGAGATCACTATCAGTAAGTACGAGAAAACGGCGGGTGCAGCCGCCTGATCAAGAGGAGAAACGAAGTATGAATAATCTGATGGTCATTGATGGTATTGAAGTTCGTCGTGATGCTTATGGGCGTTACAGCCTGAACGATCTGCATCGCGCAGCAGTAGCATCTGGTGCAAATGCCAGAACCAAGGAGCCGGGAAAGTTTCTTTCCAGCCAACAAACTGGTGAGCTTGTTCATGAATTGACCAACACCCAGAATTTGGGTGTTGACCCGGTGAGTGTGATTCATGGGGGAAATGAACGGGGAACGTATGTCTGCAAGGAACTGGTGTATGCCTATGCAATGTGGATCAGCCCGTCATTCCATCTGAAGGTGATCCGTACTTTCGATATGGTAACCAGCGCACCGGAAAAATTATCCGGACAGGCTGCTGACAAGATGCAGGCTGGCGTGATCCTGCTGGACTTTATGCGCCGGGAGTTAAACCTGTCTAACTCTTCAGTGCTTGGTGCCTGTCAGAAACTCCAGGAGGCTGTTGGCTTACCGAATCTGGCACCGCGCTATGCCATTGATGCTCCTGCTGATGCACACGATGGCTCAAGTCGCCCGACACTGTCACTGAGTGCACTGCTGAAACAGTATGGTATCCGCCTGACGGCTAATCAGGCATATCACCAGATGGTGAAGCTGGGGATCGTCGAGCAGCGCGAACGATACAGCCGTACCGCGATTAACAACATCAAAAAATTCTGGTCGCTGACAGCGAAAGGTTGCATGTTCGGCAAGAACATCACCAGTCCCGCAAATCCGCGCGAGACGCAGCCGCATTTCTTCGAATCCCGATTCCCTGAGCTGTTAAAGCTGCTCGATACCGTTCATTGAGGTGACCGTGAGAGCACTACTGACCCCTGAAATAGCCCCGCGTATGGGGATCGTATTATTCAGGCCAGGTTCAGAGCTGATGCCCCTGTTTATGCAGGGGCGTGTCCTGCTGGAGCCTGAGCCGGAACGTTATTCATCTTTCGCCAGTGGTGCCGTTCCGGCGGCATCACAACCGCTGGCGGATGATCCTGCCGTTCGGGCCGTGTTCCGCAATGAGGCAGTGATCCGTCGTGCTGGTGGCGTGGAATGTCTTGAAAGCTGGTTACTTCGTGAAAAAGGCTGCCAGTGGCCTCATTCCGACTGGCACAGCGAGAACATGACCACAATGCGACACGCTCCGGGCGCAATCCGTCTGTGCTGGCACTGCGATAACCAGCTGCGCGATCAGTTCACGGAACGGCTGGAATCAATGGCAACGGATAACTGTGCCCGCTGGGTGTTGTCTGTTGTGCGTCGGGATCTCGGTTTTGATGATAGTCACGTTGTGACAATGCCGGAACTGTGCTGGTGGCTGATTCGTAATGACCTGGCGGATGCCTTACCGGAAAGCGCAGCCCGTAAGGCACTGAGATTACCGAAGCCTGTTGTGCCGTCTGTCACCCGGGAAAGTGACCTTGTGCCTTCGGTTCCTGCCACCAGCATCATCCAGGATAAGGCGAAAAAGGTGCTGGCGCTGAAAGTGGATCCGGAGTCGCCGGAGTCTTTTATGTTACGCCCAAAACGTCGCCGCTGGGTTAATGAAAAGTACACGCGCTGGGTTAAGACACAGCCGTGTGCATGTTGTGGAAAGCCTGCTGATGATCCCCACCACCTGATAGGCCACGGTCAGGGGGGAATGGGTACAAAAGCGCATGATCTCTTTGTGTTACCTTTGTGCAGAAAGCATCACGACGAGCTGCATGCGGATACCGTGGCATTTGAAGAGAAGTATGGCTCCCAGCTGGAGCTGATATTTCGTTTTATCGATCGTGCGCTGGCAATTGGTGTGCTGGCCTGATTTTGTGGAGAAAGTTGATGCGTGATATGTATGAAGTAATGGATCGTTGGGGAGCTTGGTCTGCTTCAGACAATAGCGGAGTGGACTGGCAGCCGATAGCGGCTGGTTTCAAGGGACTTTTACCTCATGGCAAAAAGTCACGGATTCAGTGTGATGATGACGAAGGCATCATGATAGACAGTTGTGTGGCTCGGTTGAGAAGGTATAAACCAGAGGAATATGAGCTCATCATCGCCCACTTTGTTATCGGTATCTCATTACGCACTATTGCGAAGAAGAGAAAATGCTCTGATGGCACAATTAGGAAGGAACTGCAAACTGCAATGGGGTTTGTTGACGGCTGTTTAGCAATGTTAGCTTATAGTATGGCATAAAAAATAAAATAGATTTACTGCCGATTTTTCAAAAAAGACTGGGAACTGTTTATATCCAACGTAAATAAGGCCTCCATAAAACATGGCTGATGCGAGATATTTAACAGTTCTCATCCTTTTTTTAGCTTTATCAATCAAACCTGTAATGCTACTCTTAATACTATCTGCATTATCTTTGATTTCTTTATTTTCTTCAAACTTTAAATACTTATCGAAAGCGGACTCCACTCGAGAACGTAAGTTGTCGAATGTTTCATTGAATATCTCAATAGAAATGTAATTGACTTTTTTTATCATCCAAAGTCCTGCGATAATCAATATTGCTTCGGTTGTTTCATTAGCCTTCACTAAGCCACCAGCTGCTATTAATGCACCGGGAATAGTCAATGCTTTTGTCTGATTAGATGATATGAATTCGTTAATTTTACTCGTGAACTCAAGATTTTTCTCATCGAGTTCGTTAAGAATTTTATTTACAGAAAACCTCTTTGTGTAAATCTCATATAATTCATCATATTTTTTCCTGACGAGTTCAGTAGAGTTAAGCAAGTCAAAGAAATTGAACGTACCATTTGCTTTAAATACTTCGTTTATGGCTGAGCGTATAACGAGTTTGCGCTCGCTTTTGTGTAAATCATTGATTTTTATTGTGTCGAGAAGCTCCTTTATAATTTCATATTTAAGAGACGAGTTCGATAAGCGATTAATCTCGCTATATTGTAAAAAATGCGTGAGTTCGACTGTATAACTTTTGTCTTCATTGGTGAAAAATAAGACAGAGCAGTCACTGTTATGATGATCAGCAATTAATGAAAGGATATCTTTCCACATAAAGAAAATATGGATTTTTTCGATGCTTTCATTCTTAGAAGTAGGGAGTATTAACGGCGTTCCGATGATATAATTTTTCGGAAGAGCGTTTTGGGTGTTTACTCTAGACCAAAAAGACTCAACATTCTCATAAATTATAGCGTCATCCCAAGATGAAGCTTGGCGATCTAGCCAAATTTCATTATTTTCGATGCAGGTTGTTGCCTTTTTATAACCTATAGATTGTAACAGTCTAATTATTTCAGAACTATTTACAATAACAATGCTTTCTTCAAGACTTATGACAGTGTAGTAGCCCTCAACTCTGCTTGAGGCTCCGTTAATAATCTGCGCTAATCTTGATAAGTCATCAGCAATTGTCATTATTAGCTGTCTCTATATCTTTTGAGTTCATCATAATTTGCCTGACTCAATTTTATCACAATTTCGCATTTGTTGTCAGTGAGAATTACAGGCTTATTTGACTTTTCGTCTCCAATAGCTCCACGCATTATTTTCAACTTAAAATTATTGTCGTTATCTGCCACTTCAATTGTAAGCGCGCTTTCAGCTGCTTTAGGAGTTGGTTCAAATTGAGGGTCAATCTGGAAACCATTAAGATTAACAAAATCGACAAACGTTCCCTTACATTTGTGTGAATCAGTCAGGCATGAGTCAATTATTTTTGAAATATCCTCTATCTTAACGGACTTATTTCCGTATTTATCTTTTGATTTTTTTTCCAGTAAGGATTTAACTTCATTGTCAATAGTATCACGCAGTACACGACCGAGTGAGTTTTTACTAGCAAAAATATCTATAGCACTGAATAATTGCTGAATGCTTCTTTTATTGTCCGAATCATGTCGGCAACCTAATGAGTCTTTGAAAAAATCGCTTTTAGATTTACCTTGCAAGAAATGTACATATGAGTCACCCTTGTTTTCTGGATAACTGGCTTCGAATAAAGTTAAATCGAACATCGCAGCCTGCCGTAAGGCATCGGTATTAATTGGATTTAATCTTGTTGGGGTCAACTTATCCGAATCAAAGTCATAGGCGCTTTGTTTATCAACCATTACGATTAGAAGTTTCCCCAAATCCTCTGGTTCGGTAGACTTATAGTGGATGAAAACAACGCTCCCCCCCTGAAGTTGGGCAACTCTCGATTCGTTATTAGCATTATGTTTAAGCTTCTCTATTATAGCTCTAGATAAATCAATGAATTCATTATTTTTATTAATGTATTTTTTTAGGATCGTAGGAATGGATGAAGGGTTGTGATCTGAGTCTAGGAAGTTATGAAATTTGTTTTTTCGGCTAAATTTTTTCTCAATTCTGGTTATGAATTCAGATGTGACTTCATTTTTTAGATCCCAAACTTCACCTAATCGATAATCAAATGCTCTTGAATCATTTTTTTCAAGATTTGCTGTTACAGCACCAATAGGAAAGTACGATTGTTTGCCCAGCACTACAACATGAGGCGTGGCACCGCATTTATCGCAAGCTACAGTTGGGTCGTCAAGAACATTGCCACATTCTAAACAAGTTATATCCATTATATATCCCGAATTATAAGAATGAATTTTTATGTGGCTGAAAATTCTATCAAAACACTAACGCGTACGCAAAAAATATCGTAATCTGTTAAGTGTGCTCACTTCGCCACACAGCTTAAACCCGCCATCGAGCGGGTTTTGTCGTTTCTGGGTCTGGGGATTCCTTGGTCCTGGCCTATCCCGCAGTTATCCATTGACTCGGCTTCTTTGACGTTTCCGCTTCTGATTTGCGGTACATGATGTTTCCTCAATTTGCACCTGCTGTATCAGCGAGGTGAGAGATAACTACAAATGCCTCATAACCCAAATACCTGGTTGGAGTTGGTCCAGAGCTGGTGGCGTGGAGACACACCGCTGGGCGCAGTGATTATGTCGATTGTTATGGCTGGTTTACGTATTGCCTATTTTGGCGGTGGTGGTGGCTGGAAGCGAAAAACACTCGAAATTCTACTCTGTGGCGCTCTGACGCTGACTTTTGCATCCGCTCTTGAGTATGTCGGATGGCCTAAATCACTATCTGTTGCCATTGGTGGTGGAGTGGGGCTGATCGGTGTCGATGCTATTCGTGGGGCTGCAATGCGAGTAATCGGTAACAAATTTGGTGGCTCTAAGGAGTAATTTATGCAGGTACTAAATTCCCAGCGTAAAGCTTTCCTTGATATGGTGGCTTGGTCAGAAGGAACGGATAACGGGCGACAACCGACACGTAACCACGGTTATGATGTTATTGTTGGTGGCAAACTGTTCACTGATTACTCCGATCACCCTCGCAAACTTGTCACGCTAAACCCCAAACTCAAATCAACAGCCGCCGGACGTTACCAGCTTCTTTCACGCTGGTGGGATGCCTACCGTAAGCAGCTTGCTCTGAAAGACTTCTCTCCCAAAAGCCAGGATGCTGTGGCATTGCAGCAGATTAAAGAGCGTGGCGCTTTACCGATGATTGATCGCGGTGATATTCGTCAGGCAATCGACCGTTGCAGCAATATCTGGGCGTCGTTACCTGGTGCAGGTTACGGTCAGTATGAACATAAAATCGGTGACCTGATTGCCCGATTTAAAGAGGCTGGTGGGGTGGTAAATGAAGTTGAGCTATAAGCTGGTTATCGCTGCATTCTTCTTTACTGTCATCGGTTCTTTCATCTGGTCTGCCAACCACTACTACAGCAAATATCAGCACGAAAAGAAACGTGCTGATGAGGCTGTACAAAATGCTGAATCTGCAACAGCCATTACCCGTAACGTCCTGCAATCACTGCAAATCGTCAATACAGTTATAGAGGTTAACCAGCATGCAAAACAGCAGATCGCACTGGAGTCACAGAGAACCCAGAAAGATATCAAAGTGGCTGTTGCGGATGATGGTTGTGCTGCACGCCTTGTGCCTGCTGCCGCTGCTGAGCGGTTGCGGAAGTACGCGGACAGTTTACGTGAGCACTCCGGCTACAACATTACCGACTAGTCTGACTTCTGAAACACCTGTACCGTTCATACCAAATCCTCTGACTTATGGTGCCAGCCTGGAGCTGAATGTGAGTCTGTTGTCTGCACTGGCTAACTGCAATCGGGATAAAGCTGATATTCGTAAAATAGATGCAGAGAGAACTAACCATTAAGCAATAAAATTGTCAAATTAATCAGTTGTCAAATGAATATACGTTAAAGGTATATGTCGACATAATTTCACCAAGTACCTCAATACATATACTTTTTTTATGAAAGATACTGGGGAAGGAACTTAGCTCTTCAAGGCATTGCACATAAGTGCTGATATCACTTGCATCACGTTCAAGGAATTTCACTTGGCCAAAAGAAGGAGTATTAATCCTAGTTCTTTGCTGGATTATATGGATAAAATGTGTAGTTGGTGAAACTATTACTCTTGAAATATCGGAAATGATGTCTTCTTGAACTTGCCGATAAAGTAAATCCTTTGGGTAATGGTGTTTGATCTCGATGGTTGCAACATTGCCATTATGTTCAGACGTTAATATCGACTGGTTATAAAGTGATATGTCAACAGCGCCGATACCGAGTTTTGGATGCTCACTTAAAGCAGTTAGTGTGCTGATTTGATTGAGAATAACAACTAACTCATCACGTATTTGAGTTTCATGTTTGCGATTGTAGAAGTAGCAATTCAGTTCATTTAACTTTTTATGCATCCTATCGTGACTAATTGCTTCGATCAGTAAATCCTGAATCATACTTTTCTCTAGGTAATCCGAACGGTTGTAAGTGACAGTATTGTGCTGGCATGTCATTAGTATGTAAAGGTATTGTGAATGCCAGCAAGATAACGAAGTATCATCGATAGAAAATCTTTACGGCCCACTCGTAAACCGCTTTGTAAATCGGTTCATGGTAAATACTATCGATACTATTCAGATGTGCGATCATCGCCTCCACAGTTGTAGTGGTTGTTTCTAATATTTCGATTATTGCAGGGCGGTCATCATCTTCATCGAAGTATTCGAACAGCAGTACAGGTTTACCATGCCATTCAGCATCTGAGACTCTAAGGTTACAACTACCGCTCAACTCAAAGTGAATTTTGTAATTACCTTCTACAGAATGGCCTACGGGGAAAAAGCATAGGGTGTCATCTTTGTTTAAAAGCCATTCCCATTCATAACTATTCATTTGTGAACTCCTGTTCATTGAGTTTCAACAACTATCAACTACATCCAGCGAAGCATAAAAGATCGTTTATGGCAAAACCGGAGTGGAGTGCGATTCGATTCTGAGAAGGATGCCACGTATCGCACGCGAACCATCCAAGAGGATTATGCAATGCCACCACGAACCCCAAAAGCCTGCCGCGTTCGCGGCTGCCCCCATACCACCACTGACTCGTCAGGCTACTGCGAAAGCCACAAAAGCGAAGGCTGGAAGCAATACAAGTCAGGACAATCCCGACACCAGCGCGGTTATGGTTCGAAATGGGATGTTATCCGTGAACGTGTGCTCAAGCGTGACAAAGGCCTGTGTCAGTTATGTCTGCGTGCTGGTGTGGTGCGTGAGGCGAAGACCGTTGACCACATCATCCCTAAAGCGCATGGCGGCACTGATGCCGACAGTAATCTGCAGAGTTTGTGCTGGCCGTGTCATAAGGCGAAGACGGCCCGTGAACGGCTGAAGTAAGAACCAGTTCCCACTGCCAGAGGGGAGGGGGGGGCAAATCCCTGTGACCTGACGTCTTCCGGACTGCCCG
>OERV01000064.1_pt1 | contig 46315 bp, 47 predicted proteins | sample 1540121 | NCBI WGS metagenome assembly OERV01 (sample SAMEA3891239, study PRJEB23780) | metagenome | biome: terrestrial biome; feature: animal house; material: water of meat washing | place: Italy | collected 2015-05-12 | reverse complement strand
CGATGGTAGTGTGGCATTCGCCATGCGAGAGTAGGACACTGCCAGGCACCCAATTAAACAGCGATGTGAAGAATCACGTCACTGGCTGCGAGGATGACACCTCAGAAAATGCAGCAGAAGATTTAGCGAAAGCTAACCGAATGCGGAGCGGTAGTTCAGTCGGTTAGAATACCGGCCTGTCACGCCGGGGGTCGCGGGTTCGAGTCCCGTCCGCTCCGCCACTAATTTGAAGGCCTTCCCGATTGGGAAGGCCTTTTTGCTATGGTCAGTTTTTTGCCCATAAGGCCCACAGATTTGCACGCCGGAACCAACACAAAGCCCGGTCTCTCGACTGGGCTTTGGTGTTTTTAGCGTATTAAACCACCAATATCTGGCTTTTCCCTGCCAAGTAAGAGTGCCAGATAGCCGGTTATTTCCACCATTTTCTGGCTATATCCGGTTATTTACTGCCATTTGAACGACCCTGCAGGTGGTCAAATCAGCCTTCTGCCGCCTGCTGGTTGCAGGGAAGTTCCATATTGACCACCCCCTCTTCCATTTGCACATCGATCTTGAAGCCAAGTCGTTTGGCGAGGTTGACCATGCCGCGATTGCTGGGCATGGTCATGCCGGATAGCTGGCCAATCCCCTGCTCTTTGGCGTAACGGATGATCTTCTCCATCATCAATTTGCCGAGACCCACCCCTTTCAGGTCAGATCGCACCAGAATGGCAAACTCGGCATCGCTCAGGTCCGGGGTCGAGATAGCGCGTACCACGCCGAGGATTTGATCCTGCAGCTCGCCATCTTGCCCCACCGCTACGAAGGCCATCTCCCGGTCGTAATCGATCTGGGTCATGCGAGCCAGCTCTTCATGGCCCAGCTCGCCCACATCGGCAAAGAAGCGTTTGTACCTGTCTTCATCGGAGACCTGCAGCACGAACTGCTTGTGAGCCGGTTCATCTTCCGGCCGGATCGGGCGCAGCAGGATATGGCGCTGATCTTTAAGCCAGGCACCCTCCTCCAGTTCGGTAGGATAGGGGCGGATCGCCAGTCGGTTGCTGGTCGGGATGGTGGGGTCAGCCAGCATGAGGCTGGCATCCAGCACCACCATTTCGGCACCGCACGCTTGCAGCGGGTGCAGGTCCAGTTCCTGAATCTCAGGAAAGGCGAGCAATAGTTCGGATAGTTGGCAGAGCACTTGACCGAGGGCATCGATATCCAGTCGTTCCGGTGTGGCCTGCTCACGGATCTTGCGGCTCTTGAGGGCTCCTATGATCTGGTAACGAGCCAGTGCCTGATTGAGCGGTGGCAGGGCAGCCACCATCTCCTGCGGTTCCGCACCCGACTCACCCAACAGAATGACGGGGCCAAAGATGGCGTCTTGCTGGATGCGTACCCGCAGCTCGAGGCCGCCGCTGCGGCGAGCCATGCGTTGCACCAGCAAGCCTTCGATGCGGGCGCCCGGATCATGCTGTTTGACCCTGTCCAGAATGGCATCTGCGGCTTGCGCCACTTCGGCCGAGGTGCGCAGATTGAGCACCACGCCGTGTACGGCAGACTTGTGCAGGATATCGGGCGAGCGCAGTTTTACCGCTACTGGATAGCCGATCTGCTCGGCGGTGAGGGTCGCCTCGATGGCGTCGGTGACGATCCAGGTTGGCAGGGTCGAGAGACCGGCGGCTTGTAAAATCGGGTGCACCAGATGGGTATCCAATCTTAGCTGTTTGCGCTCCTGCGCTTGGCGGATCAGCTGCTGGCACAGCTCGACATTGAGCTGGTTGCCATGCAGGGATGCCGGGGTTTCCATCAACTGCTTCTGGTTGCGGCGGTATTCCACCATGTGCATGAAGGCGGCCATGGCGCTTTCCGGCGTGCGGTAGGTCGGGAAGCCCGCCTCGGTAAAGAGTTTGCGCCCCTCCTGCGCCGAGTATTCGCCCGCCCAGTTGGTGAGGATATTGAAACGGCGCGCTCTGGGATGCTGTTTCAGATGGGCGATAAGATGGCTGGCCAGCGGCGCGCTCGGTGCCGTGAGCGAGGGGGCGTGGATGATCAGGATGGCGTCGATGCCATCCTCCTGCAACACGCTGTCCAGCGCCTCCTGATAGGTGGTGATGGTGGCATCGCTGCCGATATCGAGCGGCGGGCGAGCCAGCTTGCCGCCCCGCTCCAGCAGCACATCCACCGCCATATTGGCCAGCCCGCGGCCGTTGGAGATGATGGCGAGCCGCTCCCCCTTGAGGGTCATGGAGTGGCTGAGGGTTTCGACCGCGGCAAACAGTTCGTGGGTATCCCGCACCCGCAGCATACCGGCGCGGCGGATGGCGGCATCATAGACATTGTCGAGGCCGTGGGCCGGATCGTGGCGCCCGCTTTTCAGCACCAGGATCGGCTTGTTGCGCGAGGCTGCCCGCGCCGCCGAGAGAAAGTGGCGGGCGTCGTGCAGCTTGTCCATGTAGATCAAGATGGCGCGGGTGACGCTGTCGCGGGAGAGTTGATCCAGCAGCTGGCCGAAGTCGATGTCGCAGTGATCACCAAGGGAGATGAAGGCGGAGAAGCCCAGTTCATGCTGCTTGGCCCAATCCAGAATGGTGGTGCTGACGGCGGCGGATTGCGACAGAAAGGCGACCTGCCCCGGCTTGGCGGCAATGGGTGAAAAGCTGGCGTTGATCCCCTGGCCGGGCAGCAGCATCCCCATGCTGTTGGGGCCGAGCAGGCGAATGCCATATTGCTGGCAGACCCGTTTCAGCTCCAGCCGCTCCTCGGGGGAAAAGTCGGCGGCCAGTATGATGGCTGCGCCCGTACCCTTTTGGCCGAGCGCTTCCAGCAACGGCAAGACCCGCTCCCGCCTGGTGCAGATGATGGCGAGATCCGGGGTCAGCGGCAGGCTGGCAATATCGGGATAGGCCAGCACGCCGGCGATGGACTTGTTGCGCGGGGTGACAGGGAGGATGGGCCCTTTGAACTGGCCCGCCAGCAGGTGGCGCACGATCACATGACCCGCCTTGAGCGGGTCGGTCGAGGCGCCGATCACGGCGATTGAGTGGGGTTTGAACAGCCGATCCAGACCGCTTGCTTTCATGGGCACTCCCGACAAAAGGGGGAAGATACCAGTCTAATACGCCTTTGCTGCGGGTTCTGTGACCGGATCCTGATCACCGTTTGTTCAGGGCATTGGCACGCAGATAAAAGCGCAGTTCGCCCTGCACCCGGCGAATGGCTCCCAGGTGGCGTTCCTGCAGATAGATATCCTGCTCCCGGTCCAGTGCCGTGCTGGGCACGCCCATGCTTTGCAGATACTCGTCAAACAGGGTTGAACCCTTGATCTCTACCAGATGCTGTTTCATGGCTCTCCTCCCTGCGCCTTGGCGTTTGTTGATGAACGCCCAGTCTGCGATGACCTGCCGGGTTTGCCTATTGTCACTTTTGACACGAGATTTGACACGAGAGCGCTCACACATCTTTCAGAGAGGGCGCCGTTGAGGCGCTGGCTGGCGTTATAGTATGGCGAGGAGCACGAGGCACGGATGGTGCGCAGGATGATCAGAGTCTGGTGGTGGTGCATGGCACTGTGGACGGTTGGCGCAACGGCAACCGAGCAGCCTATCCGCGCCTGGAATCTGCTGCTGGATCACCCCAACCCCGCCGTCGTCCAGTTGCTGCGCCTCTCCCTCGATCTCACCGTGCCCGAATATGGCCCCTACCAGCTGGTCTCCAGCCCGCAGATGGAGCAGGGGCGGGCGGTGAAGGAGCTGCGCAGCGGCGAGCTGGTTCAGGTCGGTGTCTTTGCCCCGGATGGTGAGCGAGAGCGGGAGTTGCTGGCAATCCACATTCCGCTGGCCAAGGGGCTGCTCGGCTGGCGGGTGTGTCTGGTTCGGCAGGGGGATGAGGGGCGTTTTGCCGCGATCGGATCGTTGGCGGACTGGCATCGCGCCGGGCTCTCCATCGGTCAGCACAGATCCTGGCCAGACACCCAGTTGCTGCGGGCTAACGGCCTCAAGGTGACGGTGGGCAATCTTTATGAGGCGCTCTTCAACATGCTGCGCAAGAAGCGCTTTGACTGCTTCCTGCGTTCGGTCATCGAGATCGAGGATGAGCTCAGGCAGCATCCGGATCTCGCCATCGAGCCCCGTCTGGTGTTTCGCTATCCGCTGGCGCTGCTCTTCTTTGTCTCGCCAAAATATCCGGAGCTGGCCCAGCGCATCGAGCTTGGCCTGCTGCGGGCGCGGCAGTCTGGTGCTTTTGACCGGGTCTTTGAAGAGGGATTTGGCAGCACCATTCGGCGGCTGAAACTGGATGAGCGGGTGCGCCTCGAGCTGCACAACCCCGACTTGCCGCAGCCCAGTCGCGTCATGATGGCCGATCCGGCCCTTATCTATAATCCGGTGTCAGCGCAGTGAGCCCTGATTCTGCGCGGTATCCCAGAAGGCGCGGATCAGCGGCTCTTCCAGTCGCTTCTTGAGCACCCCGATCCCCACATCAAATGGCTTGAAGGCGGGTTTGAGGTCGATGATCCGCACCTTGTCGCCGAGCGGGCTGTGGTCGATCACCGCCGCCGGCACCAGCCCCACGCCACAACCGAGCGCCACCATGGCGACAATCCCCTCGTTACCCGCCACTTCGGCATAGATGTTGGGCGCTATCCCCTTGTTGCGAAACCACTGATCGCTGCGTTTGCGGGCCAGCCCCTGCTCGGAGAGGATGACTGGCAACTGCTCCCAATCAGGTTCTCCCTGACGGAACCACTGGTTCAGTTGCGGGGCGTTGCGCGGCGCGATAAAGACCAGCGGCACCTGCTGCAGGCTGGCGAACTCCAGCTTGGCGGGCAGGGCATCGGGGCGGGCGGCGATGGCGAGATCGGCCTCGTCGGCCAGGATCTTGTCCACCGCCAGCGCCGGGTCGCCGGTCTCCAGCTTGATCTCCAGCTGGGGGTAGCGGCGGCGAAAGCGCTCCAGTACCTCGGGCAGCAGAAAGTAACTGGCGGTGACCGAGCAGAAGACCCGCAGCCGCCCCTGCAGCGGTTCATCGCTGCGTTTGAGCTCCTGCTTGAGCTGACGCCACTCCTGCAACAGGCCGCCGCCGAATTCGCGCAGCTTCTCGCCGGCGGGGGTGAGCCGCACCGAGCGGTTGTCCCGCTCGAACAGCACGCAGCCGGTCTCCTGTTCCAGTCGCTGGATGGCGCGGCTCAGGGTGGAGGGGCTGACCGCCATGGCATCGGCACTCTTGCCGAAGTGGAGGGAGTCGGCGAGGTGGAGAAACAGCTCGAGATTGCGAAGGTCCATCTTTCAGCTCCTGGCGCGGCTTGTGTGCCCGATATCCAGCGGTTGGCGGCTTGTTTCTGCCATCTCGCGGTACATTCAGCAGGCAATTATGAAGGGTGAGCGTTTCAGTTATTGCAACGTACTGTTTCGAATATATCAGTTCAGGCAATAAGTGTCCCGCGCTATAGTGGTTCAGACAACGCCGCTATCCGGCATGGAATCAATCGAACGGAGCAATCACCATGGCTAACTATTTCAACACCTTGAACCTGCGTCAGCAGTTGGCCCAACTGGGCAAGTGTCGTTTCATGCAGCGCGAAGAGTTCGCGGACGGCTGCAACGTGCTGAAGGGCAAGAAGGTGGTGATTGTGGGCTGTGGTGCCCAGGGTCTGAACCAGGGTCTGAACATGCGCGACTCCGGGCTGGATATCTCCTACGCCCTGCGCAAGGCCGCCATCACCGAGAAGCGCGCCTCCTGGCAGAAGGCTACCGACAACGGCTTCGCGGTCGGCACCTATGAAGAGCTGATCCCGACCGCCGATCTGGTGCTGAACCTGACTCCGGACAAGCAGCACTCCGACGTAGTGAAAACCGTGATGCCGCTGATGAAGCAGGGCGCCGCGCTGGGCTACTCCCACGGCTTCAACGTGGTGGAAGAGGGTCAGCAGATCCGCTCCGACATCACAGTCGTGATGGTTGCGCCCAAGTGCCCGGGTACCGAAGTGCGTGAAGAGTACAAGCGTGGCTTTGGTGTGCCGACCCTGATCGCCGTTCACCCGGAAAATGACCCGAAAGGCGAAGGCATGGCCATCGCCAAGGCGTGGGCCTCTGCCACCGGCGGCGACCGTGCCGGGGTGCTGGAGTCCTCCTTCGTGGCGGAAGTGAAATCCGACCTGATGGGCGAGCAGACCATCCTCTGCGGCATGCTGCAGGCCGGTTCCCTGCTCTGCTACGACAAGCTGGTTGCCGAAGGCACAGACCCGGCCTACGCCGGCAAGCTGATCCAGTTCGGCTGGGAGACCATCACCGAAGCCCTGAAACAGGGTGGCATCAGCCTGATGATGGACCGCCTCTCCAACCCGGCCAAGCTGCGCGCCTTCGAGCTCTCCGAGCAGCTCAAGACCCTGATGCGCCCGCTGTTCGAGAAGCATATGGACGACATCATCGCCGGTGAGTTCTCCCGCGGCATGATGGCCGACTGGGCCGAAGACGATGCCAAGCTGTTCGGCTGGCGCGAAGAGACCGGCAAGTCCGCCTTCGAAAACGCCCCGGCGTTCGCTGGCAAGATTGCCGAGCAGGAGTACTTCGACAATGGCGTGGTGATGGTGGCCATGGTCAAGGCGGGTGTCGAGCTGGCGTTCGAGACCATGGTGGCTTCCGGTATCTACGAGGAGTCTGCCTACTACGAATCCCTGCACGAGTTGCCGCTGATCGCCAACACCGTTGCCCGCAAGCGTCTGTACGAGATGAACGTGGTCATCTCCGATACCGCCGAGTACGGTAACTACCTGTTCGCCAACGCCGCCGTGCCGTTGCTGCGCGAGCACTTCATGCCGACCCTGAAAGCGGGCGATCTGGGTGCCAGCAAGGCGGAAGGGCAGAGCGTGGATAACCTGGCGCTGCTGGCGGCCAACGAAGCGACCCGCAACCACCCGATCGAAAAAATCGGCCAGGTACTGCGTGGCTACATGAAAGACATGAAACGCATCGCCGTTGGCGGTTAAGCCTGCATCGGGCTGGATGATGAAGGGGCGGGGATGACGATCCCCGTCGCCGGTCGGACTGGACACCCGACCGGCCAGCCAGAAAAATCAGCCTGACAGTCATAAAAAAGCCCCGCTCATCGAGCGGGGCTTTTGCATTCAGAAAGGCCGGATAAATCAGGCTTTCCACGCTTTCCAGGTGTTGATCAGACCGTTGGTGGAGCAGTCGTGGCTGGTGACAGCCTCGTTGTTGCCCAGCTCCGGCAGGATCTTGTTGGCCAGCTGTTTGCCCAGCTCCACGCCCCACTGGTCGAAGCTGAAGATGTTCCAGATTGCGCCCTGTACGAAGATCTTGTGCTCGTACATGGCGATCAGGGCACCCAGGGTTTTCGGGGTCAGGCTCTTGAACAGGATGGAGTTGGTCGGGCGGTTGCCTTCGAACACCTTGAACGGCACCAGATCCTTGACCTGCTCCAGGGTTTTGCCAGCAGCCAGGAACTCGGCTTCGACCTCTTCCTTGCTCTTGCCGAAGGCCAGCGCCTCGGTCTGGGCGAAGAAGTTGGCCAGCAGTTTCGGGTGGTGGTCACCGATCGGGTTGTGGCTGATGGCCGGCGCCAGGAAGTCACAGGGGATCAGCTTGGTGCCCTGATGGATCAGCTGGTAGAAGGCGTGCTGGCCGTTGGTGCCCGGCTCACCCCAGATGATGGGGCCAGTCTGGTAGTCAACCGGCTTGCCGTTGCGATCCACGTACTTGCCGTTGGATTCCATGTTGCCCTGCTGGAAGTAGGCAGGGAAGCGGTGCATGTACTGGTCGTACGGCAGAATGGCTTCGGACTCGGCACCGTAGAAGTTGTTGTACCACAGGCCGATCAGCGCCAGCAGCACCGGCACGTTCTGCTCATAGGAGGCAGTGGCGAAGTGCATGTCCATCTCGAAGGCGCCTTGCAGCAGGGCTTCGAAGTTCTCGAAACCGACAGACAGGGCGATGGGCATGCCGATGGCAGACCAGGAGGAGTAGCGGCCGCCAACCCAGTCCCAGAACTCGAACATGTTGTTGGTGTCGATGCCGAACTCGGCCACGGCCTTGCCGTTGGTGGAGAGGGCGGCGAAGTGCTTGGCAACGTGGGCCTTGTCACCGGCGATCTTGATGAACCAGTCGCGGGCGGTCAGGGCGTTGGTCATGGTCTCCTGGGTGGTGAAGGTCTTGGAGGCCACCAGGAACAGGGTGGTTTCCGGATCGATCTTCTTCAGGGTCTCGGCGATGTGGGTGCCATCGACGTTGGAGACGAAGTGCATCTGCAGGTGGTTTTTGTAGGGACGCAGTGCCTCGGTGATCATCACCGGGCCCAGATCGGAGCCACCGATACCGATGTTGACCACGTGCTGGATCGCTTTGCCGGTGTAGCCTTTCCACTCGCCGGAGATGATCTTCTCGCAGAAGCCCTTCATCTTGGCCAGTACGGCGTTCACTTCCGGCATCACGTCCTTGCCGTCGCACTCGATGGGGCGGTCGGAGCGGTTGCGCAGGGCCACGTGCAGTACGGAGCGGCCTTCGGTCATGTTGATCTTGTCGCCATTGAACATGGCATCGATCGCGCTGCGAAGATCGGTCTCTTTGGCCAGATCAACCAGCAACTTGAGGGTTTCTTCGGTGATCAGGTTCTTCGAGTAATCAACCAGGATGTCGCCGCCGAAGGTAAGGGAAAACTTGTCAAAGCGCTTCGGGTCCTGCGCGAACAGATCCTTGAGTCGGGTCTCTTTGTTTGCTGCAAAGTGGGCTTCCAGTGCCTGCCAGGCCTGGGTTTGGGTTGGATTGATATTTTTCATAGGATTCCTGAAATGCCAAGTTGTGTTTGAACCTTGCAGGCAAGGTCCCGCCAAACCTTATTATCCGAGCATTATAGCGAGCCGATCGGGCGGCCCGTGTAACAGATTTTTACCGATTGTCTTTTACCGCAATGGGTCACTGTCGGGAGCATACAACCAGAACATTGGGATTATGTGTCACGAAAGCAAGGCGGATCTTGCGCTTGCTCATGATTGGGGCCACCCCGATAGCCTGAAATTGTTTTCATCCGGTTGGCGTGGTTATGCACCGACATGGCCATGGGCTGGGGCCAGAAACGACAATGCCAGCCCGAAGGCTGGCATTGTCTGTTGCAGCAGAACCGCGATCACGCCTGCGGTTTTTGCATGTGCATCACCATCTGCGGGAAGGGGATCTCGATGCCTTCGGCATCAAAGGTCAGTTTCACCTTCTCGTGGAAGTCGAACCAGACACCCCAGTAGTCAGCGGTTTTCACCCAGGGGCGCACCACGATATTGACCGAGGAGTCGGCCAGCGCGGCAACGGCGATGGTGGCTGCCGGATCTTTCAGGATGCGCGGCTCTTCGCTTACCAGACGCTCGAGGATCTGTTTGGCCTTGCGCAGGTCAGAGCCGTAGCCGATGCCAAAGGTCATATCGACGCGGCGGGTATCCATGCGCGAGTAGTTGACGATGGTGCCGTTGAGGATGGCGGAGTTCGGTACTACCACCATCTTGTTGTCACCGGAGGTGAGGGTGGTGGTAAAGAGCTGAACGGACTGCACCACACCCGCGGTGCCTGCCACTTCGATAAACTCGCCCGCCTTGATGGGGCGGAAGATGATCAGCAGGAAGCCGGCAGCGAAGTTGGAGAGCGAGCCTTGCAGCGCCAGACCGATGGCCAGACCGGCGGCACCGATAATGGCGACGAAGGAGGCGGTCTGCACGCCGACACGGCCCAGCGCGGCGATCACCACGAACACCAGAATGGCGTATTTGAGGATGCTGCCGACGAAGTGGGTGACTGTGGTGTCCAGCTTGCGGGCCTGCATCACCTTGACCACGCCACCGCTGATGAGGTTGGCGGCGATATAGCCGACCAGCAGGGTCAGCAGGGCGGCGGCGATATTGACGCCGTATTCGATCAGCAGTCCCTGATTATTGACCAGCCAGGTCTGCGCTTCGGTAATGATTTCGGGTTCCATAGGATGTCCTGTCAGGTTCTAAAAGGTTTATGGTGGATAAATCTAACACCGCAGCGCGACAGTACGGGTCGCATCTGGTACTTCTTTTCTGCCATAAAAACCTGACACAAAAAAGAAGGGAGGCCAAAGCCTCCCTTCTTTTTGCTGAATGATGCGAAAAAACCATCAGCTCTGCAGCAGCTGGCTGCGGATAAATTGCCACTGATCTTCGAAACCGGCGGTCGGCTTGAGCTTGAACTCGGAGCGCACGAACTGGCTGATGCGGCCTTCGGTGTAGGCCAGCAGCAGATTGGCCAGCATGGTCTCGTCGAGCTGGAAGCCTTGACCCTCGCGCAGCCGCTTCTCGCGCAGCACCTGCTTGATCTGGGTCTCCAGCTTGTCGAACAGGATGCTGATGCGATCCCGCAGCCGATCGTGCTCACCCAGCAGGGCGTCGCCATTGAGGATGCGGGTGATGCCGGGATTGCGCTCGGCGAACACCAGCAGCAGCTGCAGGATATGGTGGCAGCGCGCCATGGTGTCCTTCTCTTCCGCCATGATCAGATTGACCCGTGACAGCAGGGAATCCTCGATAAAGTCGATCAGCCCCTCGAACATCCGCGCCTTGCTGGGAAAATGTCGATAGAGGGCTGCTTCAGAGACGCCGACCTCGGCCGCCAGACGGGCCGTGGTGATGCGCTGACCCGGACTGGTTTCCAGCATATGGGCGAGCGCCTGCAGGATCTGATCGCGCCGACTCTGTTTCTGATTACTGCTTGCCATGGATTCCCCTAAAAAAACAATGGCTTGATTCTATTATTAAGCACCGCCCATCGGGCTGGTGTGGTCTGTTATTGGCGACCAGAAGAACCAAAACCGCCTTCACCCCGTTCGCTCTGATTGAACTCATCGACCAGTTGGAAGCTGGCCTGAACTACCGGCATGATCACCAGCTGGGCGATGCGCTCGCCGGGTTGCATGGTGAACTCATCCTTGCCGCGGTTCCAGACCGAGACCATCAGCTGACCCTGGTAATCGGAATCGATCAGACCGACCAGGTTGCCCAGCACGATGCCGTGCTTATGGCCGAGGCCGGAGCGGGGCAGGATGGTGGCACACAGACCCGGATCCTGGATGTGAATGGCCAGACCGGTCGGCACCAGGGTGGTATCACCCGGAGCCAGAGTCAGCGGCGCATCCAGCAGTGCGCGCAGATCCATGCCGGCAGAGCCCGGTGTGGCGTAGGCGGGCAGCGGGTACTCGGTACCGATACGGGCATCCAGAATCTTCAGTTCAATTTGTGTAGTCATGAATCGCTTTTTCAGTTGGATCTTGTATTGGCGCCCCTCTTGGCAGGCGGGGCGCCGTGAGTCTTGTTCTTTCGGGACGCTCAGTGCCGGTAGTGGCGTGCAATCAGGGCGATCAGGTGACGGGCCAGCGTCAGCTTGTCGGCCAGCGGCAGCGGGGCCTGGCCCCCTTGCCAGAACACGGTCAGGGCGTTGTCATCGGCGTTGAAGCCTTGCCCCTCGCGGGACACATCGTTGGCGGCGATCATGTCCAGCCGCTTACGCTGCAACTTGTCGAGGGCGTATTGTTCCACATCCACGGTTTCGGCGGCAAATCCGACGGTGAAGGGTTTGTCTGAAAGGGCACCGACGGCCGCGATGATGTCGGGATTCTTCACCAGCTTCACCACCATCTGGTCGTTGTCGCCGGTCTTCTTGATCTTCTGGCTGGCCACCTGCTCGGGGCGATAGTCGGCCACCGCCGCGCAGCCGATGAAGAGGTCGCACTCGCCGACCCGGCTCATCACCGCCTGATGCATCTGCTCGGCGCTCTCGACATCGATGCGGGTGACGCCAGCTGGTGTAGCCAGCGTCACCGGGCCGCTCACCAGCGTCACTTCGGCGCCCGCTTCACGGGCAGCTCGGGCGATGGCGTAGCCCATCTTGCCGGAGCTGTGGTTGCTGATGTAGCGCACCGGATCCAGCGCCTCGCGGGTTGGCCCTGCGGTGAGCAGCAGCTTGACGCCTGCCAGCAAGGGCTCGGCGGCCAGCTGCTGGCAGCAGCGATCCACCAGTTCGAGGGGATCCAGCATCCGGCCCGGGCCCACATCGCCACAGGCCTGGCTGCCGGCATCCGGCCCCCACAGCAGAATGCCGCGGCTGGCCAGGGTCTTGAGGTTGGCCTGGGTGGCGGCGTTGAGATACATCTGCTGGTTCATGGCAGGTGCCAGCGCGATGGGCGCCGGAGTGGCCAGACAGAGGGTGGTCAGCAGTTCGTCGGCCATGCCTGCAGCCATCCGCGCCATCAGGTTGGCGCTGGCGGGGGCGATCAGTACCAGATCGGCCCACTTGGCCAGCTCGATATGGCCCATGCCCGCTTCGGCAGAGGGATCCAGCAGGCTGTAGGCCACCGGATGACCGGAGACCGCCTGCAGGGTCAGCGGGGTGATGAACTCCTTGGCGGAGCGGGTCATCACCACCCGCACTTCGGCGCCCTGATCTTTCAGGCGGCGTACCAGCTCGGCACTCTTGTAGGCGGCGATCCCGCCACTGACACCCAACAGGATGCGTTTATCGGCCAATCTCATCTGCTGTTTCTCTATCCGGCTCATTCTGACTGGTCGGCTAAGATACCACAGGCAATGGATGACGACAGGGGTTGGCATCAAGGGGTGTGGTCGGGCGCGCGCAATTTTTTGCTATGTTTTTTCTCAACAGGGATGAGGGAGAGACAAATGAGCATCAAAGAGTGGCCGGAAGATGAACGCCCCAGAGAGAAGTTGCTGCGTCAGGGGCCCGCGGCGCTCTCCGATGCCGAGCTGCTCGCCATCTTTCTGCGCACTGGCGTCAATGGCCTGAGTGCAGTGGATCTTTCACGTAATCTATTGAATCAATTCGGCTCTTTGCGCAGCTTGCTGGGGGCGGATCAACGGGCATTCTGCGAGGCGCACGGCCTTGGCCCGGCCAAATATGCCCAGTTGCAGGCGGTGCTGGAGATGGCCAGACGCCATCTGGCCGAGCAGTTGCAACGGGGCGATGCCCTCACCTCGCCCCAGCTGACCCGGGACTATCTGCAGGCCCAGCTGCGGGATCGGCCGCGCGAGGTGTTTGCCCTGCTGTTGCTCGATAATCAGCACAGAGTCATTCAATTTGTTGAGCTTTTTTTCGGCACAATCGATTCGGCGAGCGTCTGGCCAAGAGAAATCGTGCAGATCGCGCTCAAACATAATGCAGCCGCGGTGATTCTGGCGCATAATCACCCGTCCGGCGTCGCCGAGCCCAGTAGGGCCGACCGCCAGATCACGGATCGGATCACGGCCGCTTTGGCCCTGATCGATATCAGAGTGCTGGATCACTTGGTGATCGGTGATGGCATCACGGTTTCTTTTGCCGAGCGCGGTTGGCTATAACTGTGCTCTGGCACCGTATTAGTTGATCTTTGATCACGGATGCTGTATAAAATGCCGCCTTCTGTTTGCCCCGCAATCGAAGGCCAGCGGGGCAGATATTTGCTCGAGCAATGAAGTAAGATTTGGAGAGACTGACATGTCTAGAGTATGCCAAGTAACCGGCAAGCGCCCGGCAGTTGGTAACAACCGTTCGCACGCTAACAACGCCACCAAGCGTCGTTTCCTGCCGAACCTGCACACTCACCGTTTCTGGGTTGAGAGTGAAAAACGCTTCGTAAGCCTGCGCGTATCCGCAAAAGGCATGCGTATCATCGACAAGCGTGGCGTTGAAGTGGTTCTGGCTGAACTGCGCGCCAGCGGTGTTAAGGTATAAGGAATTAGATCATGGCTAAAGGTATTCGCGAGAAAATTCGCCTGAACTCCAGCGCCGGTACTGGTCACTTCTATACCACTACCAAAAACAAGCGCACCATGCCCGAAAAAATGGAGATCAAAAAGTTTGATCCCGTTGTTCGTCAGCATGTGATCTACAAGGAAGGCAAAATCAAGTAATTACTTGATGCTGCATTCCCAAAAACCCGGCTTCGTGCCGGGTTTTTTTATGCGCCGAATTCAGTACACTGCCGGTTCAAAGGGAGGCTTGCCATGTTCAAATTGAGCCGCAAAGGCTGGAATAACGTGATCATTGTGGTGGTGCTGATCGTGATCACCCTGTTGCATCGTATGGAGACTGCCCAGCAGGAGAACAGCGCCAAGCGGGCTCGCCCCTTGCTGCCGGATGCGGCCGTAGTGCTCACCTGGCAGGGGCCGAGCTGGCAGATTGAGCGGATTGGTCAGGGCTGGCGCAGCGTGCCGGATCTGGGGCTCGACACGGCTCAGCTGGATGCCCGTCTGGCGCGCTGGCAGAGCTGGTTGCTGCCCCCCGGCGAGGTGGTGCGCGGTACCCCGGTGACCATCAAGGTGTGGATTGCCGGCCAGAGCGATCCGGTCGAGATCGGCCTCTATCAGAACAGCGGCCAATATGGCGCCCAGCTGCCCTCCGGTCTCTGGCTCGCCCTCACTGCCGAGCAGTATCGCGATCTGCTGCGTCCTGCCCCCTGAGTTCCTTTTCCTTGCGAGGTGCCCATGCCTGAATTGCCAGAAGTTGAAGTCAGTCGTCAGGGGATCTCCCCCTGGCTCACCGGTATCAAGGTGACGCGCGTGGTGGTGCGGGATGGCCGCCTGCGCTGGCCGATCCCCGGTGAGATTCAGGAGCTGGTGGACCTCACCATCCATCGGGTGCGTCGCCGTGCCAAATACCTGCTGCTGGAGACCGATTTCGGCACCGCCATCCTTCATCTGGGGATGTCCGGCAGCCTGCGGGTGCTGGATATCGGCACCCCGGCCGAGAAGCACGACCACGTGGATATCGAGCTGGAGAATGGCAAGCTGCTGCGGCTCAACGATCCGCGCCGCTTCGGCGCCCTGCTCTGGACTCGCGAACCGGCCGAAGCCCACGCGCTGCTCGCCAAGCTGGGGCCAGAGCCGCTCACCGATGCCTTCAGTGCTGATTACCTGCAGGGGCGCGCCAAGGGGCGCAGCACCGCCATCAAACAGTTCCTGATGGACAATCAGGTGGTGGTCGGGGTGGGCAACATCTACGCCAACGAGGCGCTCTATGCTGCCGGCATTCACCCCAAACGGGCGGCGGGCAATATCAGTGCCGAGCGGCTGGGAACCCTGGTGGCCGAGATCAAGCGGGTGTTGGCCGAGGCGATTCGCCAGGGCGGCACTACCCTCAAGGATTTCACCAGTGCCGATGGCAAGCCGGGCTATTTCGTGCAGCAGTTGCAGGTCTACGGCCGTGGCGGTCAGCCCTGTTTCCACTGTCACACCCTGCTGACCGAGACAAGAATGGGCCAGCGCACCACGGTTTTTTGCAGTCATTGCCAGCGCTGAGCGCACTTTTTGCCCCGATCCGGGGGAAGTTGTAACAGCGTATTTCCACTCTGTTGAAGATTTGCACAGCTGTCACTAGTATCCCGACCGTTCAGGCGGTTTGAGAATATAAAAATGACAGTTAAATCAATAGACTGGGAATATTTATCCCGGCAGGAGCGCTATTGCGCAAAATCCATGGCCCGCTTCCTCTACCCCGAGGGATGTGACCGGAAAACCTTCAATCGCGGCAAGTTCGTGCTGCGCAGCCTGCTCTATCGCAAGTCGCTGAGCCGGGTCTTCAGCCTGTTTCAGTGCGACTCGCTCAAGGCGCTGCCAGCGGTCTATCCCGAGCTGCTCGACAAGCCGATGCGCCCCTATCGCTTCGCCTGTGCCAGCGCCCGTGAGCGGGCCGAGATGCTGGAAAATCACTATCGGTTGCTGCTGGAGTGCTACCCGCAGCTGATCGACCCCCTCTATCTGGGCGAGGGGATCGCGCTGGGGCACTATCCCCAGAGCGGCTGCCGCATTCTGCTGCGCCACGATGGCACCTTCCGCCGCGAGGCCGAGCTGGCGCTCTCCATCGTCAACGGCGAGGGGCAGCGCCTCTACAGCTGCGCCTTTTCGCTGGCGGGCAGTGCGGATCGTTTGATTCTGATGATCGGCTCCATGCAGGGGCCGGAGCCTGCGGTCGACAATGCCCAGGATCGGGTGCGCGAGCTGACCAAAGAGGGACACGGCCTGCGGCCCAAATCCCTGCTGGTGCAGCTGGTGCTGCAACTGGCGCAGAGCATGGGGGCGGCAGAGGTGCTGGCGGTGCGCAAGCGGGCCCACGTGTTTCAGGCCAAGCGCTACAGCAGCAAGCAGAAAGCCAATTTGCAGGCCGATTATGACGAGCTGTGGCAGGAGTTCGACGCCCGGGATGTGGATGCCAACTTCGTCGCCCTGCAAGCCCAGCCGCGCAAGCCGCTGGAGGAGATCGCCTCCAAGAAGCGGGCCATGTATCGGCGCCGCTACGAGTGGCTCGATCTGCTGGTGCAGGAGATGAATGAGCGGTTTGCCCGTCAGTAACCGGCAAGCAGGCTGACCTCTCCATGCGAGAGAGATACAACAAGGGCTACCCGCGGGTAGCCCTTGTTCGTTGTTGCCGTCGGGAATGGCCAGTGTGGAAGGGGATCACCCTTTCTGTTTGGCTGCGATGGCCTGGGCCACCACGGGATCGACAAACTGACGAATGTCGCCACCGTGCAGCGCCACCTCTTTCACCAGAGTGGAGGAGATAAAGGAGTTCTCCTCCGCCGGGGTGAGGAAGACGCTTTCCAGCTCCGGCATCAGGCGGCGGTTCATATTGGCCAGCTGGAACTCGTACTCGAAGTCGGAGACGGCGCGCAGGCCGCGGATCAGCACGTTGGCCTGATGCTCTTTGGCGAAATCGACCAGCAGGCCGGAGAAGCCCACCACCTTGACGTTGGGAAGCGTGCTGGTCACTTGCTGGACAAGCTGGACACGTTCTGCCAGATCGAACAGCGGGCGCTTGCTCGGGCTGTTGGCGACCCCGACCACCACCTCGTCAAACAGCTTGGCGGCGCGGCCGATCAGATCGGCGTGGCCATTGGTAACGGGATCAAAAGTCCCGGGATAAATTACCCTGGTAGTCATCTTTGCGGTCCTGCAACCTGGAAATTTGGTCGCATTATAAGGTCGTCGCTTGAGAATAGCAGTGCATCAGGCAAGAATACGCCATCGCGCATCAAGCCTCCTTGCATTGGTGACAGGGAGCAAAGGGATTTTTTATGAAACGTATTCTGGTCGTTCGCAATGACAAGATTGGTGACTTCATGCTGGCGTGGCCTAGCTTCGCCATGCTCAAAGGCTCCATGGAGTGTCATGTGACTGCCCTGGTTCCGGCCTACACGGCGCCGCTGGCCCGGCTCTGCCCCTGGATTGACGAGGTGATCATCGATCCGGGCGTGCGGGCCGACAAGGAGCAACAGCGAGCGCTGCTGGCGCGGATCAAGGCGGCGGCGTTCGACGCGTCCATCTGCCTCTTCTCCAACTCCCGCAACGCCATGCTGGTGTGGAAGGCGCACATCCCTTACCGGCTGGCCCCGGCGACCAAGCTGGCGCAGGTGCTCTACAACCAGCGACTGGTGCAGCGCCGCTCCCGCTCCCAGAAGCCGGAGTCCGAGTACAACCTGGAGCTGATCCGCCGCTTCCTGGCCGATCAGCAGGTGGCCGTGGTGGAGCCCAAGACCCCCTTCCTGCAGTTCGATGACGAGACCCTGCGGCAGGTACGTGAGCAGCTGGCGCTCAAGCTCAAGCTCGATGCCAGCCGCCCCTGGCTGATGGTGCATGCCGGTAGCGGCGGTTCGGCCAACAACCTCTCCATCGAGCAGTATGCCCGCATCATCATCAAGCTCAATCAGGCCTGCCCCGAGCTGCAGTGCGTGCTGACCGCAGGCCCGGGCGAGGAGAAGATGGCCGAACAGCTGGCGGCCGAGCTGCTGGCCCACGGCGGCAACGGCTGGATCTACCGCTCCAGCGATGGTCTGCCGATGTTCTGTCAGGTGCTGGCCAACGCAGCCCTGTTTATCGCTGGCAGTACCGGCCCGCTCCATATCGCCGGCGCGCTCGATGTGCCGACCATCGGTTTCTTCCCGATGCGCCGCTCCGCCACTCCGCTGCGCTGGAAGCCCCTCAACAGCGAAGGGCGTCACCTCGCCTTCAGCCCGCCGGAGGATAGCGACCATCCTGAGGATATGAGCCAGCTCGATCCCAAGACCATGGTGCCGGTGATGGCCCGCTGGGCGGCGCCTTTCTGGCGCAAATAACGTATGCAGCAATGCAAACAGGGCCCCGCGGGGCCCTGTTTCGTATGACGGTTATTCCGGCTGCTGCGGCTGCTGGCGCACCCAGAGGTCGGCGTATTTGACGAAGGTGGAGTGGGCGGAGAGGATCGCCAGCAGCAGCCCCTGCTTGCCATCGAGGAAGCCCGCTTTGAGCAGGTACATCTTGAGGAAGCAGCCGACCGCGTGGATCAGCCCCTGACTGAGGGAGCCCTTCTTGCCGCGGGCGGTGCGCTGATCGGCCCAGGCGCGGGCATAACCGGCGGATTTGACCAGATAGTGCTCCAGATCCCGATAGGTGAAGTGGAGCAGGTCGCCATGAATATTGACGATCTTCATGTTGGCCCGCACTTCCACCTTTTCGTGCACCAGCGCCTCGTTGTAGCTGGTGAGCGCCTTGGGATAGAGGCGCAGCACCCGATCCGGATACCAGCCGCTGTGGCGGATAAAGCGGCCAAACACCCAGGAGAGGCGCGGGATCGAGTAGATGGTATCGCTGGCCGGATTGGCCATCACGTTGGCGATGGCGGTTTTCAGCTCGGGGGTGAGCCGCTCGTCGGCATCCAGCCACAGCACCCAGTCGGATTGCACGTGGGACTGGGCCAGTCGGCGCTGTTTGCCAAAGCCGGGCCACTTGGCGTTGACGAAGAAGCGGGCGCCAAATTCGGCGGCGATGGCCGGGGTCTCGTCCTGACTGCCGGAGTCCAGAATGACGATCTCGTCCACCAGTCCGTCGAGGGAGGCGAGGCACTTGCGCAGGTTGTCGGCTTCATTCTTGACGATCAGAACGGCAGCCAGAGTCGGTTTTTTCACGAATGTGGGCTCACGGTTATTGCCCGGCTGGCGGGTCGAATGCGTATTGATGGGCCATTCTAACGGAAAAACGGGTCAAAGAGAGAGCCGCCATTGCCCGTTTCTATCAGCTGTTTGCCTGTCTCGTCTCGTCCGGTTGGAAGCGGGGCACCGCTGGAAAAATGGGGTGACGGCAGCGTCTGCCAAGGATCTTCTGTTATTTATCCAGTCATTCTTGGGGCATAATCTCGCCCAGTGATGATTAACAGCCGGGCCAGTCCCGAGAGAAGACGCGTGATGAAAATATTGGTGATCGGCCCCTCCTGGGTCGGCGATATGGTGATGTCCCAGAGCCTCTACAAGGCGATCAAGGCCAACCATCCGGAGTGCGAACTGCACGTGATGGCCCCCGCCTGGTGCTGCGCCCTGCTGGAGCGGATGCCGGAGGTGGACAAGGCGATCACCATGCCCCTCGGCCACGGTGACTTCAAACTGGTGGCGCGCCGCCGCCTCGGCAAGCAGCTGGCCGCCGAGAAGTACGATCAGGCCATCGTCCAGCCCAACTCCATGAAGTCGGCGCTGATCCCCTGGTTTGCCCGCATTCCGGTGCGTACCGGCTGGAAGGGCGAGAGCCGCTACGGTCTGCTCAACGACCTGCGCAGCAACAAGTCCGCCTTCCCGCTGATGGTGGAGGGCTATCTGGCGCTCGCCTATCCCAAGGAGCAGATGAAGAGCCGGGCCGATATTCCGACCATTCCGCATCCGGCGCTCCACGTCGATCTGATCAACCAGAGCAAGGCGCTGGAGCGGCTGGGGCTGGATCGCGCCCGCCCGGTGCTGGTGCTCTGCCCCGGTGCCGAGTTTGGCCCGGCCAAGCGCTGGCCGGAGGGGCACTACGCCGTGGTGGCCCAGCAGCATCTGGACGAGGGGTGGCAGGTGTGGATCTTCGGCTCCAACAAGGATGTGCCGGTGGCCAATACCATCCGGGATCGGGTCAATCTGCTGACTCGCCCCAACTGCCACGTGCTGGCGGGCAAGACCAGCCTGCACGAGGCGATCGATCTGATGGCGCTGGCCAGCCGGGTCATCTCCAACGACTCCGGCCTGATGCACATCGCCGCCGCCCTCAACCGGCCGCTGGTGGGCGTCTATGGCTCCACCTCGCCGCTCTACACCCCGCCGCTGGCGGATCGGGTCGAGATCGTCCACACCGACATCGAGTGTCGCCCCTGCTTCAAGCGCACCTGCAAGTTCGGCCATCTCAAGTGCCTGATCGACCTGGCGCCGGAGCAGGTGGTCGATGCCTGCAAGAAGCTGGAGCAGAGTCAGTAAGATGCCCTACCGTCTGCTCTACAACCTGCTGATCCATCTGGGATTGCCGCTGGCGCTGCTGGCCCTCTACAAGCCGAAGAAAGGCAAGCCCGGCTTTGGCAAGCGCTGGGCCGAGCATCTCGGGCGGCTGCCCGCCACCGGACAGGAGGCGCCGCTCTGGATCCATGCGGTGAGCGTGGGGGAGACGCTGGCCATCACGCCGCTCATTCGCGCCCTCAAGGCGGAGCGGCCCGATCTGCCGATCCTGCTCACCACCACCACCCGCACCGGCGCCGATCAGGCTGCCAAGCTGGGGGATCTGGTGATCCATCGCTACGCGCCGCTCGACTACCCCTGGGCCATTGCCGCCTTTCTCGACACCTTCAAGCCGCGCGCGCTCTGGGTGATGGAGACCGAGCTGTGGCCGAACTGGCTGGCCGCCTGCGAGGCGCGCCACCTGCCGGTGACCATCATCAACGCCCGTCTTTCCGAGCGTTCCTGCCAGCGTTATGCCCGCTTCCACGGCGCCTTCGACGCCCTGAGCCGGCCGCTGACCCATCTGCTCTGTCAGCATCAGGATGACGCCGACCGCTTCGCCCGCCTCGGCATCGATCGTTCGCGGCTGGCGGTGACCGGCTCCATCAAGTTCGATATCCAGTTTGGTGACGAGGTGCAGGCAAAAGGGCGCGCCCTGCGCCAGCAGCTGGGGGCGGATCGGCCGGTCTGGATCGCCGCCAGCACCCATCAGGGTGAGGACGAGCAGGTGCTGGCCGCCTTCGATCTGCTGCTCAAACGCCATCCCGATGCGCTGCTCATTCTGGTGCCGCGCCACCCCGAGCGGTTCGACCGGGTGGCCGAGCTGTGTGCCCCTTACGGCTGCGTGCGGCGCACTGATGGTGCTGCGGTGAGTGCGGAGGATAAGGTCTATCTCGGCGATACCATGGGCGAGCTGCCGCTGATGCTGGCGGCGGCCGATGTGGCCTTCGTCGGCGGCAGTCTGGTGAAGATCGGCGGTCACAACCTGCTGGAGCCGGCAGCCCTCGGCAAGCCCTGCCTGACCGGCCCCGCCTACTTCAACTTCAGCGACATCACCCGCCAGCTGGTGGCTCAGGGGGGCGCCGCCATCGTGGCCGATGCCGCCGAGCTGGGCGAGCAGGTGAGCCAGCTGTTTGCCGACGAGAGCACCCGCCGCGAGATGGGCGAGCAGGCCCGCGCCGTGGTGCTGCGCAATCAGGGAGCGCTGGCGCGCACCCTCTCGCACTGCCTCACTGCGCTGGAGAACGACTGAGTTTCAGCCTTTCATACAGCCCGCCATCCATCATCGATGGCCGGCCATAAAAAAACGGAGCGCGATGCGCTCCGTTTTGTTTTTGGCGGTGGCCGGGATTAGCGAACGATCAGCCCCAGCAGGATGCCCAGCACGCCGAAGTCGGAGTCGCTGAAGGTGGTGTTGGCGAAGCCGAGGTCGCCCAGCACCGGCAGCAGGAACACCGGCAGAATGGTGAGCAGCAGCAGGCCGTTGGCGAAGGAGCCCAGGATGGCGCCGCGACGACCACCGGTGGCGTTGCCGAAGACCCCGGCAGCGGCGCCGACGAAGAAGTGCGGTACCACGCCCGGGATGATGACGGTCAGGCCCATGGCGTAGAGCAGCGCCATCCCCACCAGACCGGCGGCAAAGCTCGACAGGAAGCCGATCAGCACGGCGTTGGGGGCGTAGGGGAAGACGATGGGGCAGTCGAGTGCCGGCTTGGCGTTCGGCACCAGCTTGTCGGAGATCCCCTTGAAGGCCGGAACGATCTCGGCGATGACCATCCGCACACCCTGCAGGATGACGTAGACACCGGCGGCGAAGGTGATGGACTGCATCAGGGAGAACATGAACCAGTGCTTGCCCTTGGCGACGCTGGAGACAAACTCGGGGCCGGCGAAGGCGGAGGTCACCAGGAAGATGATGCCCATGGTGAAGGAGATGGCCACCGGGGTATCGCGCAGGAACAGCAGGCTCTTGGGCACCTGCACATCTTCGCAGCTGTGGGCCTTGTTGCCGAACTTGGCGCCGATCAGGGCGGAGAGCACGTAGGAGCAGGTGGAGAAGTGGCCCAGCGCCACGTCATCGGAGCCGGTGATCTGCTTCATGAAGGGGTGGGCGATGGCCGGGAAGAAGACCATGGCGACGCCGACCACCAGACTGCCCACCGCGATCAGCGGCACGCCGCTCATGCCACCGGCAGAGAGGATTACGGCCACCATCATCGACATGAACAGGGTGTGGTGACCGGTCAGGAAGATGAATTTCCACGGGGTCAGACGGGCGATCAGGATGTTCACCAGCATGGCGAAGAACATGATCATCGCCATCTCCTTGCCAAACGAGGTCTGGGCGATGGAGACGATGGCCTCGTTGTTGGGGACGACTCCCTTGATGCCGAAGGCGTGCTGGAAGATGACGGCAAAGTCACCCAGCGAGTTGATCACCAGGGTGGCACCGGCCCCCAGAATGACGAAACCCATGATGGTCTTGACCGTGCCCTTGATGCACTCGGTCACCGGTTTCTTCTGGGCAATCAGGCCGATAAGCGCGATCAGGCCGACCAGCACGGCGGGCTCGGACAGCACGTCAAACATCAGAAAGTTGAAAAATTCCATGGTCAGCTCCTGGCAATGGAAGATGCGGCCCGCAGGCCGCATGGAGGATCCTTAGAGGGCGCCCAGTTCGCGCAGGGCGGTGGCGAGCTTCTCTTTCATCGCGGCCTTGTCGACCATGTTGTCGAGGGCCACCAGACGGCCGTTGACGCCCATGGATTGCAGCTGCTCGGCGATGTCGCGGGTGGCGACAAAGATCTCGGCGGTTTCGCTGCCGGCGGAGGCCAGATCGCGGTGATCCACCTCGGCGGTGACTGCCAGCTCTTTCAGGATGCTCTTGATGCTCATCTCCATCATCAGGCTGGTGCCCAGACCGTGACCGCATACAACCAGAATTTTCATTGTCTCTTCCTCTGTCAGGTGCGCCGTGGCGCAGATCAGTAGCGCGCCAGAATGCGCAGGATGTCGTCTTTGGTGTCGGCCGCGATGATGGCCGCCACGTCCTCTTCATTCATAAACAGCTCGGCCAGCTGGGCGATGGTCTCCACGTGGGAGTTGCTGTCGCTGGCGGCCAGGGTGATCAGCAGCCGGATCGGGTCGTTGCCCTCGGAGTCGAAGTTGACCCCCTGCTTGATGACGGTCAGCCCCAGACCCAGCCGGTTGACGCCGTCCTCGGGGCGAGCGTGGGGCATCGCCAGACCGGGGCCCAGCACGTAGTAGGGGCCGAGCTCTTCATGAGAGCGAAACAGCGCCGCCACGTAGGAGGGCTCGATGGTGCCATTGGCCAGCAGGGGCGCCGTCGCCAGTTCGATGGCGTGACGCCAGTCGCGGGCTGCGGGTTCGATGCGGATGACATCCTCGGTCAGCAGTTGAGTCAGCATGGTGGTGATCCGGCTAGTTAAGATGGCGCCAATCTATCGATCTTGCGGTGGTGAAACTGTGAGGGTGATCGCGAAAGTTAGCGCTATCAGATAGCGCTAACATCAAACTGTGATAGCGCTATCACTTCACCCATTAACGGGAGTCATCCTGCCCTCATTGTGGGGGAAAGAGAGTAGAATCGGCCTTGAGCAAATGGTCAGTGGCGCTCTTTTGCCTTAAAGTGAGCAGCCGCAAGTCGAGGATGGGATGGATGTCAGAAGCAAAGAAGCGCCGTAGCACGGGTCGGGTGACCCTCAACGATGTGGCCCAGCTGGCTGGTGTGGGGGCCATGACGGTTTCCCGTGCCCTGCGCACGCCGGAGATGGTCTCCGACAGGATGCGCGAGCGCATCGAAGCTGCGGTGGAAGAGCTCGGCTATATCCCCAATCGGGCCGCCGGGGCGCTGGCCTCTGCGACTTCCCAGACCATCGTAGTGATCGTCCCGAGTCTGGCGGAAGCGGGCTGTGGCGAGATGATCGCGGGCCTGCAACAGACCCTGCTCGAGGAGGGTTACCAGATCATGCTGGGGGATGCCCAGCATCTGAAACAGCAGGAAGAGAGCCTGCTGACCAGCTTTTTGCAGCACAATCCGGCGGCGGTGGTGCTGTTTGGTGGCGATCCCGGCGAGACGATCCGTACTCGCCTGAAAGCTGCCCGTTTGCCAGTGGTTGAGGTGGGTGCCATGGCCCGCAGCCCCATCGACATGAATGTGGGAGTCTCCAACTTCGATGCCGGTTATCAGCTCACCCGCCACCTTATCGAGCGGGGCTACCGCAATATCGGTTTTCTCTGTGCCCGTCAGGAGCAGTGGATGCTGCAACAGCGGATGCAGGGCTGGCAGAAGGCGCTGCTCGACAACTACCTCTCCCCCGATGCCATCATCAACACCTCGGAGCGGCCCAGCTTCAGCACCGGTGCCACCATGCTGGGTGAATTTCTGCTGCGCTGGCCCGAGCTGGACGCGCTGATCTGCGTCAACGACGAACTGGCGGCCGGGGTACTGTTCGAGTGCCAGCGTCGCCATTTGAATGTGCCGGGCAAACTCGCCATCGCCGGATTTGACGATCTGGATGTGGCGCGCGCCTGTTATCCGACCCTTACTTCGGTCAGGATCCCCTATCGCAAAATGGGGCAGGAGGCTGCCGAGCTGATCCTGCGCCAACTGGCCGGGGAGCCCGTGATGGGCACTGCGCTGGCTCTCGATTTTCAACTGCAAAAGCGTCAAAGCAGCTGATCCCCGTTTCACACGTCATCAAAGAGGCAACCATGTTCAAGGCTCTGTTACTGGAAAACCAAGACGGCAAGACTGTTCCGACTCTGACCCGGCTGGCCGAGAGCCAGTTGCCGGAAGGTGAAGTGCGGGTGGCGGTCGCTTACAGCTCCATCAACTACAAGGACGGGCTGGCCATCACCGGCAAGGGCAAGATAGTGCGCCAGTGGCCGCTGGTGCCCGGCATCGACTTTGCCGGTACCGTGCTCGAATCTGCCGACAGCCGCTATCAGCCCGGCGACAAGGTGGTGCTGACCGGTTGGGGCGTGGGCGAAGGGCACTGGGGCGGCATGGCCGAACAGGCGCGGGTCAAGGGGGACTGGCTGGTGCCGTTGCCCGCCGGGCTGGATGAGCGCCAGGCCATGTGCATCGGTACCGCCGGTCTCACCGCCATGCTCTGCGTGCTGGCGCTGGAAGAGGCGGGCATTACTCCCGCAAGTGGCGAGGTGCTGGTCACCGGCGCGGCAGGCGGTGTGGGGGCCACCTCGGTTGCCCTGCTGGCAGCCCTTGGCTATCAGGTGGCGGCGCTGACCGGTCGTCCCGAAGAGCAGGGCGCCATGCTCACTGCGTTGGGTGCCAGCCGCATCGTGCCGCGCAGCGAACTGCTGGTGCCCGCCAAACCGCTGGAGAAGCAGCTGTGGGCCGGTGCCATCGATACCGTCGGCAGTCAGGTGCTGGCCAAGCTGCTGGCTCAGATGAACTATGGCGGCGCCGTGGCGGCCTGCGGGCTGGCGGGCGGCTTCGATCTGCCGACCAGTGTGATGCCCTTCATCCTGCGCAATGTGCGGCTGCAGGGGGTCGATTCGGTGATGTGCCCGTTTGAACGTCGTCAACTGGCGTGGCAGCGACTGGCACGGGATCTGCCCGCCAGCTTCTTTGAACAGGCGGTTACCGAGATTGGGCTGGAGCAGGTAGTGGAGGCCGCCGAGGCCATCACGCAAGGCCAGATCGCCGGTCGCACTCTGGTCAAACTTTGAACTCTCTCTGACTGGCGAGCCCGACAATTCCGGATAAAATTGGAGTGCGGGTGAACTATCCAAGGAGAGTGAAGATGGGTGGACACAAGCCGGATTACGACTCCTCTGATGATGATTGGGAGCCGGATTCCTGGGAAGAAGAGCTGGATCAGTGGGAAGATGAAAGCTGGCAGGATGATGACACTTTCGATGACCAGTGAACCACGGCATTGAACGAACAGGCGGGCTTTGGGCCCGCCTGATTTTTTTGCCGCGCTCACATGGCTGAGCGTTCGTCCTTGGTCAGGGGCGGGCCGCTGGGTAGAATGAACTGCCCAAATGACGCTCAAGGATGACTATGCGACTCACCATCATATTGTTGGCTGCCCTGCTGGGTGGCTGTGTCTCCAACGATGATCCCTGCGAGAAGGTGTGGAGTGAGGTGGGGGAGGCGGATGGCAAGCTGGGCTTCACCACCGAGCGGATCGAGTTCCATCAGGGCCAGTGTGGCAAGAAGGTGGATGCCGAACTGTGGAAGCAGGGACATCAGAAGGGATTGGCATGGTATTGCCGCCCCGAGCACCTCTATCTGGCTGGCCGCTCAGGCGAGGAGTATCGCGGCGTTTGCCCGAATGATACCCAGGCACGCAGATTGTTCGAACAGGGGCGTCAGGGGTGGACCGATCAATAACGCCCTGACAGGGAGGGGCGTTACTCCTCTTTCAAACGCAGCGGCTGGCAGAGGTAACCCTTGTCATTGGCACTGCGGGCACACTTGCTGCAGACAAACTTGGGTTTGCGGACTATCTTGCGCAACGCCTTGAGATCGGTGGGGATCTCGTGACGGCGCCATTCACACAGGGTTTTGCTGCCCATAACGACTACCTCTACGACTTGACGGCCGTATTGTAATCGATTTTCATTTCGAATAAACCGGCAAAGCTCGCTTATTGGCCGATATGCCAATAAGCGATTGTTTCGGGAGGGATTACTGGTAGAGGAACTTGGTGAAGATAAGCTCGCGCACCGCTTTCTTGCCGGTCTCTTTCACCAGCAGTTCGTTGACGGTTGTCTCGCACTCCTTGCGCAGCTCTTCTCGGTTGGTCAGGGACTTCACTTGATCGGCATTTTTGCTGCCAATCAGACGGATGATGGCATCGCGGATCAGCGGGTCATGCTGCTCCAGCAGCTTGAGATCGGCTTCGTTTTCCGCCATCAGCTCTACCGTGACCCGGATATAACCGAGGGTTTTGCTATCACTCAGGTAGTTGGTGATGATGTCGGGATCGAGCGCGTGGTAGGAGAAACCAGGCTTGGCAGCCCCCTCTGCGCCCTCGGCGGGCGGCTCATCTTCAGCCAGAGCTTGCTGCTGCAGGGCGCCACAGCTCAGTAACAACACCAGCAGAATTTTGAAGATCTTCATATAGATGGCTCATCAGCAAGAGATAACCCATTTTTGATGTTGCCATCGGGGCCGTCAAGCACGGATGTTCTTACATTTCGCTATTGATTTACGGATAATAAACCGGATTTTAACCTGAACACGGAAATCTCTGGATGGTGAAGCTGTGAAGTCCGAGTTGACTGTTCCCCTCACGCCGTTAAGCGGGTGGCTGGCCCCCGAATGTTGCGAATTGCCCGCCAGCTTGCGCCCCTGGCTGCTGGAGCCCGGCTCCATGACCCGGCGTCTGCGTCAGCACAATCGCCACTTTTCGGTGGAGTGGCTGGGCAATCACCCGGTCGCCCTTACTGCCGATGAGCAGTGGCTGGTGGATTCGGCCTCGCCGGCCGGTACCTGCCGCGAGGTGATCCTGCACGGGGATCGTGGGCCCGCCGTGCTGGGCTGGACCCTGTTTGCCGATGACGCACTGCAAGGGAGCGGCATTGCCGAGCTTGGCGAGCAGCCGCTGGGTGAGCGGGTATTTGGCCATGAGCCTGCCCGCCGCGATCATCTGCAACTGGCCCGTTTCGATATTGCCGCCAATCCCCGTTGCCCGGCCGCCACTGTCTGGGGGCGTCGTTCCCGTCTGTTTCTGGGGCAGTGGCCACTGCTGGTGCACGAGCTGTTTCTGCCCTCTCTCGTCTGTGACAAGGAGCTGGAGTGAATCTGTTAACCAAGGAGCGGGGACTTGCCTATATGCAGTTGGCCCGCGTCGACAAACCCATAGGCACTCTGCTGCTGCTGTGGCCAACCCTGTGGGCGCTCTGGCTGGCCGCTGGTGGCCTGCCCAATCTCTGGGTGCTGACCGTGTTTGTGGTCGGGGTCTTTCTGATGCGCTCGGCAGGGTGCGTGATCAACGACTATGCGGATCGCAACTTCGACGGCCACGTCAAACGCACCGCTGGTCGCCCCTTGCCCACGGGCAGAGTCAAGCCGTGGGAGGTGCTGGCGCTCTTCTTCGTGCTGGCGCTTATTTCGTTTGGTCTGGTGCTGACCATGAATCCGCTCACCATCGGCCTGTCGTTTGTCGCCCTGCTGCTGGCGGTGAGCTACCCCTTCATGAAGCGCTTTATCTCCAATCCCCAGCTGGTGCTCGGGATGGCCTTCTCCTGGTCGATCCCGATGGCCTATGCGGCGCAGGCGGATGCCCTGCCGCTGGTGGCCTGGCTGCTCTTCTTCGCCAACCTGCTCTGGACCGTGGCTTACGACACCCAGTACGCCATGGTGGATCGGGATGACGACCTCAAGATCGGCCTCAAATCCAGCGCCATCCTGTTTGGTCGTTACGACAAGCGGATCATCGGCGTACTGCAACTCTCGACGCTGCTGCTGTTGCTGGCGGTCGGGCAACTGATGACGCTGGGGGGTTGGTATTACTGGGGATTGCTGGGGGCGGCGGTGCTGTTTGTCTATCAGCAGCGGCTCATTCGCGAGCGGCAGCGGGAAGCCTGCTTCCAGGCGTTTCTCAACAACAACTATGTGGGGGCGCTGGTGTTTGCCGGTCTGGTGCTCGATTACCTGCTGGCGTGACATGTTCCCGCGCAGACTCCGATAAAAAAGAAGGCCGCATCATGCGGCCTTCTTTGTTTGCGTTGCAGATTAGAGCTGATTGCCCGCCTGAATGGTGCGGCGGATCTTGTTGCTCAGCAGCGGCACTATGTTGTCGGCCAGCGCCTGGAAGCGGCCGAGATCCGGCTTGCACTCGGGAGAGAGGTAACCCTCCTTGCGCAAGGTGTGGATCAGGGTGCTGAACAGCTTCTGGTCGAAGAACTCGGGGGCGTTGATGCCGTGCAGGGTGCCGAGGCGCTCTGCCATCATCAGGCCGTCCGCCTCCAGCTGCTCCGCCTCGATATGAGGCTGGGCCAGCACCCGGGTCAGCACGATGGCGTAGCGTTGCAGGGTCTCCTGAATGCTCTCCGCCAGCAGCAGCAGGCGCATCTGGTTGGCCGGATTGACCCAGTAGCCGTCATCGCGGGTCTCGATCAGTTGCTGGGTCTGCAGCGCGTCGAGCAGGCTGTCGACCAGCGCCGGCAGCTCCTCCTCTTCATAACGCAGGAACAGCTCGGTCTTGAGCAGCGGATAGATGTCGATGCAGCGGGCCATGATCTCGCTGCGGGAGATCCCCTCGCACCGTTCGATCAATGCCGCCACCAGAGAGGGCATGGCGAACAGGTGGAGGATGTTGTTGCGGTAGTAGGTCAGCAGGATCGCCTGATAGCGGTCGAGACTGATGATCTGCCCCAGCTTGTCCTCGCTCACCTCGAACTTGTTGAGCTCCATCGCCTGATCCAGCAGGGTCTTGGCATCCTCATCCGGAATGGTGCTCTGCGGGCTGTAAGGCACCGCTTTGAGCAGATCCAGATAGGTGTTGAGCTGGGCCTGCAATTCGTCGCGGGTCAGGGCGTGGCGCTCGGCGGCCAGCAGCGCCAGCGCGCTCAGGGTCAGGCCGTTGACCGCGGCAGCGCCGTTGATGCGGGTCATCAGCAGTTCGGCCAGATTGTTGACGGTGCCCGCCATCCACTCCGGACGCTCCTCTTCCCCGATGTGCTTTTTCCAGTCGGGGATATGTTCGCTCAGGTAGCTGTTGAGGGTCAGCGGCTCGCCGAAGTTGACGAAACCACGGCCGTAGTTGCGCAGCTTGCGCAGGATGCCGAGCACCTGCAGGAAGCTCTCTTTCTCCTTGCGGCTGCCCTTGAGCTCGTTGTGGTAGGTGTTCACCTCCATCACGTGCTCGTAGCCCAGATAGACCGGCACCAGAGTGACCGGCCTGTCCAGCCCGCGCATCATTGCCTGCAGGGTCATCGCCAGCATGCCGGTCTTGGGCGGTAGCAGACGGCCGGTACGGGAGCGACCACCTTCGGTGAAGAACTCTACCGAGTAACCCTTGGCAAACAGCAGGTTGAGGTATTCCCGGAATACCGTGCTGTAGAGCGGGTTGCCCTTGAAGGTGCGGCGAATGAAGAAGGCGCCGCCGTGGCGGAAAATCGGGCCCGCCGGCCAGAAGTTGAGGTTGATGCCTGCCGCGATATGGGGCGGCACCATCCCCTGGTGGTAGATGACGTAGGAGAGCAGCAGGTAGTCCATGTGGCTGCGGTGGCAGGGAACGTAGACGATCTCGTGCCCTTCCTGCGCCAACTGGCGTACCTTCTCGGCGCCATTGACCGACAAACCGCGGTAGAGCTTGTTCCACAGCCAGCCGAGGAAGCTCTCGCCCAGGCGGATCAGCCGGTAGGAGAAGTTGGAGGCGATCTCGTCCATGTAGCCATGGGCACGCTTTTGCGCCTTCTCGAGGCTGATCCCCTCGCGCTGGGCCTCCTCTTCAATCGCCTGCTGGATCACCGCGGAGTCGAGCAGCTGCTTGAACAGCAGGTTGCGGTTCGGCAGTTTCGGGCCGGTGGCGGCCAGCTGCTGGCGGCTGAAGTGGGTACGGGCCACTCGCGCCAGCTTGTGGGCGATGGCCTCGTCGGTGCCGTGCTTGTCGGCCATGTAGCGCAGGGAGAGCGGCGGCGAGAAGCGCACCAGATTCTCGCGACCCTTGAGGATCACGATAAGCGCCTTCTTCAGCCGGTTCGGCGCCAGGCTGCTGATGATGTTGAGGCCGGAGGCTTCTTCCCCTTCCCGACCCGGAGCGCGGCCCCAGAACAGGGTGACGGGCACCACCTGGATATCCAGCTCGGGATCCTGCTTGTGCAGATCCAGCAGCTGGTGGAACTCCTGCAGGAAGGGGAGCGGTTTGCTGCGTTTGCCAAACAGGGGAGGCGGACGATCCAGACAGACATAGCGCGGCAGCAGCTGGCCGTTCAGTTCCAGCGGCGTGAAGGGACCGGGCAGACCGAGATCCTCGCAGCACTGCTGCAGGGTCATCAGGTCGGTGATCGAACTGGTTTTCAGGGCATAGACGATGGGTCTGGCCGGATCCAGATTGAGTTCTGTGATGGGATTTTCCGGCAGGCTCTTGTGATTGACCAAGCCGCTGACCGGCCATTGCAAGATGGCTCTGGAAATCTTCTGTCCTAGGGACATGTGCGTCTGCTCTCCAAAAAAATGCGGCGTGAGCATAGCAAATCGACAGCCCCTTGTCGCCGAGAGGTACGATGAGTCGGCTGCGCAGGATCAAAACAGTAGTAAATGAGGGGTTGGTTGCGACAAATGTCAGCTGCGCCTTGCCTTGGCCACTGCACTGTATATACTGCCAGTGTGCTGTATAAAAAGACAGGTGCCAATTCTATGAAACCCCTTACCCCCCGCCAGGCCGAAGTGCTGGAGCTGATCAAGGTGAACATGAGCGAGACCGGTATGCCGCCGACTCGTGCCGAGATTGCCCAGAAGCTTGGTTTCAAGTCGGCCAATGCGGCCGAAGAACATCTGAAGGCCCTGGCCAAAAAAGGGGTCATCGAGATCATGCCGGGCACGTCCCGCGGCATTCGCCTGTTGCTCGAAGAGGAAGAGGTGCTGGAAGAGAGCGGCCTGCCGCTCATCGGCAAGGTTGCCGCCGGTGAACCCATCCTGGCTCAGGAGCATATCGAGAGCCACTATCAGGTGGATCCCGCCCTGTTCCATCCGCGCGCAGATTTTCTGCTGCGGGTGCAGGGGATGAGCATGAAGAACATCGGCATTCTGGATGGCGATCTGCTGGCGGTGCACAAGACCCAGGAGGTGCGCAACGGTCAGGTGGTGGTCGCCCGTCTCGATGAGGATGTCACCGTCAAGCGCTTCCAGCGCAAGGGCAGTCAGGTATGGCTGCTGCCGGAAAATGAAGAGCTCTCCCCCATCGAGGTGGATCTCTCCTGCCAGCAGCTCACCATCGAAGGGCTGGCGGTCGGGGTGATCCGCAACGCCGACTGGATGTAATCATCCCCGCCAACTGCGTTTGCCACACGGCCTCCTTCGGGAGGCCGTGCTGTTTCTGGCGCACTTTCCCTGTCATATCAAACAGATCATCGGCGGCGGCATTTTTGTCCTGCGCGACCGGCTACCAATCATCCATTTCAGATATATGCTCAGATCAGTGCCCTGTCGCCGAGACAGGGCTTGGCACCTCCCTCTGACCATCACAATGCGTCGGTACGGGAGGGCCGGTAACAACGAGAATCGGGCAGTACACCTTCACGGGATATGAAGGGGGAGTGGGGAGATCCCGAGCCTTGTCGGGCAAAGGGGACCACTCGTAATGGTTGCAGATAGTCGTGACGGGCCTGTTCCCAGTTCAGGCCGACGAAGCAACATGACCTGTCGGTCAAGGAGGACTGGTATGGCATCAAGATCGCCATGGGATTCAGAGGCTGGGGCTGCGCCAGCGGAATCGTCAATCACCCGTTTTGTCAAAGGTAGCCGGATGACCTGGTTTTACGGTCTCTGGCTGCACCATCGTGGTTCGCACTGGACGCTCTGGCTGGGATGCCCGAAAGAGAAGGTGGTGCGTCTGGTGCTGCTGTTCAAACGTGGTCATGGCGATCGCCAGGGGGAAGAGGGCTGGCTGGCCCCCGTGATTCCCATCGGCGTGCGGGCCATCGGCAAGATGTTGCAGCAGGGGCGTAACGCTCGCCCCTGAGCAGAAGAGACAAACAAATCCATCCATAACCGGCACCCGAGGGGGCCGGTTTTTTTATGGCCGCAACTGGCGATTAATTATGCCAAATGGTCGACTCCTGACAGGGCGTTGCACAAGGTTGAACCACCTTGGCGGCTCGCTGGGGTACAATGCCCCCTCTTGTCCGGTCACTGCTGGCCATCTGCCTCGAACTGAAAGGGTCTCTTGTTATGATGAAGCTCCGCTATCCCCTGCTCTTTCTGCTGCTGACAGCCTGCCTGATCCTGGTGTTCTACGCCACGCAGCCAGAGCAGCCGGAACAGGCTGACTACTATCCGGCGGGGCGGGACATCAATGATTTCGCCTTTACCGATGCGGACAACCAGCCGTTCACTCCTGCCAACCTGAAGGGGCACTGGACCTTCCTGTTCGTCGGCTACACCTTCTGCCCCGATATCTGCCCCACCACCCTGGCAGATATGCGCTCCGTCTATGACCAGCTGAAGAAGATGGCGCCCGACAGTCAGGTGGTGTTTATCTCGGCGGATCCCCAGCGTGACGATATTCCACGCCTCAAGACCTATACCGCCTTCTTCAATCCCGAGTTCAAGGCGGCCACCGCCCCCCACGACAAGCTGTTCCCGTTCGTGCGCAATCTGGGGCTGATCTACTCCATCGCCAATCAGGGGGAGAAGGATTACCTGATCGATCACTCCGCCTCCATCGTGCTCATCAATCCCAAGGGCAAGCTGCAGGCGGTATTCCGCCCGCAGGTGGCGCCGGGTCAGGTGCCACGGGTGCAGATGGCCACCATGCTCTCTGACTTCGCCCGCATTCTGAAGCTGGCAGGCCACTGAGCGTGACCCCAGCTGTTGCCCCCTGGTGGCGAGATCCCTCTCGCCACCGCGCCGTCTTTGCGCTCGCCCTGCCCATGGTTTTCTCCAATATCACCACCCCCTTGCTGGGGCTGGTGGACACCTGGGTGATCGGTCATCTCGGTCAGGCCTGGTTTCTGGGGGGCGTCTCGGTCGGTGCGACCCTGATCAACCTCATCTTCTGGCTGCTCGGCTTTTTGCGGATGTCGACCACCGGGCTGACGGCGCAGGCGCACGGCGCCGCCGACGGTCGTGCCCAGCTCGATACCCTGCTGCGGGCGCTGGGGCTGGCCATTGCTCTCGGCCTGGCGCTGCTGTTGTTGCTCTTCCCCCTGTTGCCACGACTGATCGCCCTGAGTGGCGGCTCGCCCGAGGTGCAGCTCTATGCGGGCCAATATGTGGCGGTGCGGATCTGGAGCGCCCCGGCGGCGCTCTGCAATCTGGTGATCATGGGCTGGCTGTTGGGGATGCAGGATGCCCGCAGCCCCATGGTGATGCTGATCCTCACCAATCTGGTCAATATGGCGCTCGATGCCCTGTTTGTGCTGGGGCTCGGCTGGCAGGTGCGGGGTGTGGCGGCGGCCTCGGTCATGGCGGACTACTGCGCGCTGGCAGTCGGTATCTGGCTGGTACGCCGTCAGCTGCGGCAACTGGCGCCGACGGTGTGGCAGGATGGCTGGCAGCGCTGGCGGCAGCTTGCGCCCATGGTGCGGTTGCTCGGCCTCAACCGCGATATCTTCCTGCGCTCCCTCTGTTTGCAGCTCTGTTTCGCCTTCATGACTCTGCAAGGGGCACGACTGGGGGATGTGGCGGTGGCCGCCAATGCGGTGCTGCTCAACTTCCTGATGCTCATCTCCTACGGGCTCGATGGTTTTGCCTATGCGGTGGAGGCCATGGTAGGACGAGCCATCGGTCAGCGGGATCGGCAGAAACTGCGGGAGGCCATCGTGCTCAATCTGGGCTGGGCCGCCCTCATTGCCAGTGGTTTTACCCTGGTGTTTGCCCTCTTTGGTGCCCACCTTATCGGCTATATCACCGACATTCCGGCCGTGGTGGCGGAGGCAAATCGTCAGCTTCCCTGGCTGATCGCCATGCCCTTGCTGGCGGTCTGGTGTTTCCTGCTGGATGGCGTATTTATCGGGGCGACCCGGGCGCGGGAGATGCGCAACAGCATGTTGCTGGCCGCGTTTGGCGGCTTCTTCCCGATCTGGTGGCTCTGTCAGTCGTGGGGCGTGGCCGCGTTATGGGCGGCGATGGCGGCGCTGATGGTGGGGCGCGGTCTGTCGCTGGGGGTCACTTGCTGGCGGCTGGAGCGCAGCGGGCATCTGCTCGACGCCCGCCACTGATCATCGGTGGCGCTTACATGGCGCCGTCGTAGCCGAGCTGGCGCCAGCTCTCGTAGACAAAGACAGACACCGCGTTGGAGAGGTTCATGCTGCGGCTCTGGGGCACCATAGGGATGCGCAGCCGCTGCTCGAATGGCAGACTCTCGATGATCTCGATGGGCAGGCCGCGACTCTCCGGGCCAAACAGCAGGGCGTCGCCAAGGGCATATTGTGCTGCCGAGTGCGCGGTGCGGCCCTTGGTGGTGCAGGCAAACACCCGCTTGGGCGCCACGGCGGCCAGAAAAGCCTCATAGCTCGGCCAGCGCTTCACCTCGGCAAACTCGTGATAGTCGAGTCCCGCCCGCTTTACCCGCTTGTCATCCCACTCAAATCCCAGCGGCTCGATCAGATGGAGCCGGTAACCGGTATTGGCGCAGAGCCGGATGATATTGCCGGTGTTGGGCGGAATTTCCGGCTGGTAGAGGACGATATCGAGCATGACGAGCTCCTGCAAAGAGATGTAAAGCCAAGAAGGGGCGCCAGCATACCCAGCGCCCGTCCGGATGAAAAGGATCAGGCGATGGGCAAGCGGATGGTGATGGTCAGCCCGGTCGGGTGATTGTTGCTGGCCGCAATGGTGCCGCCGTGGCGCTGGATCGCCTCCGAGGCGATGGCCAGCCCCAGCCCGGTGCCGCCAGTCTTGGCGTTGCGGGCATCATCGACCCGGAAGAAGGGCTGGAACAGCAGCGCCTGCTGCTCGTCAGGCACCCCGGGGCCGTCATCCCGAATGGTCATCACCCACTCCTGCCCCTCCCGATACCAGTCCACCTTGATGAACTCGCGGGCATATTTGAGGGCGTTGCGCAGGGGGTTCTCCACCGCCCGGGCCAGCAGCTCGGGCCACATCTGGATCGACTCTGCGGGCAGTGGCGGCAGTCTGAGCTGTTTGCCGCTCTGATTTGCTTCGAACATGGCATCTTCGAGGATGGGTTCCAGCAGGTCGGCCAGCGGGTGCACCACCGGTGCCTCCACATGCTGCTGCACCCGCGACAGATCCAGCAGATCGCCGATCAGCTTGTCCAGCCGTCCGATCTCCGATTCGATCCGCGCCAGCTCGGCGCTGTCACCCTGCTTGCGGCGGATCAGCGCCTGCGCCAGTTGCATCCGGGTGAGGGGGCTGCGCAGCTCGTGGGAGATATCGGAAAGCAGCTGTTTCTGCTTCTGGATCATGCTCTTGAGCGTCTCCACCATGCGGCTGACGTTATCCGCCAGCTGGCCGATCTCGTCGCCCCGTCCCAGGTTGGGGATCTGTACCTCCAGATTGCCAGCCGCCAGTTGGGAGACCGACTTCTGCAACTGCAGGATGGGGCGGGTCAGCCGCCAGGCGAGCAGCAGGCAGAGCGGGGTGCTGACCAGCATCGAGATGCCCAGAATGCGGATCGGGTGATCCAGCACCTGAATGAACAGGAACAGGTAGGGGTTCTCGGCATTGAGGCCGAAATAGACGTGATAGCGATGGCCGTGGTGCTCCATCAGGAAGGGGCCGGCGATCGCCTTGCGATCCTCGTTGCCCAGCATGGGATTGGCCGGGTCATCGGCATCCACCATAAAGCGCACCACGAACTTGCGCGGATGGGTGGTGGACTGGATCTGCCCCTTCTCGTCGCGCAGGTAGACGTTGTCCACCGGCAGCATGGCGATCTTGTCCATCGCCTTGGCCAGATCGAAATCCTGATCCGGCTCGGCGGCGTTGAGCAGGGCCTGCACGTTGTTCTGCATCCGCGCCACTTCGTGGGTCGGCAGCGGGATCTGGTTGCGGGGATCCAGGGTCGGCAGGCTGATCACGGCGGCCAGCATCACCAGCAGCATGAACCAGAACCAGAGGAAGATGTGGGTCGAGATCCCGTTGAGGGAGTTGATGCGCTCTATTCTTGCTCTAGCCACAGGTAACCGCGCCCCCGTACGGTTTTGAAGCGGGGCTGGCCATCGGTGCGGTCCGGCAGCTTCTTGCGCAGGTTGCTCAGGTGCATGTCGATGGCCCGATCGAAGGGTTCCAGCTTCTTGCCCAGCACCTGCTCGGAGAGGTGGCTCTTGCTGACGATCTGGCCGGGATTGCGCAGCAGGCACTCCAGCAGGCCGAATTCGGTGGCGGTCAGCTCCAGCAGCTGTTCGCCGCAGCGGGCCTGCTGCAGGCCGGGTTGCAGCACGATATCCATGAAGTGCACTTCGTCGGAGGAGTTGCCGCGCTGGGGCGGGGCGCTCTGGGTACGGCGCAGGATGGCGCGTACCCGGGCCAGCAGCTCCCTGTCATCGAATGGCTTGGCCAGATAGTCGTCGGCACCCGCTTCCAGACCGTTGACCCGATCCTGGCTGTCACCGCGGGCGGTCAGCATCAGCACCGGGGTGTCGTGGGTCTTGCGCAGCTTGGTCAGCATGGCAAAGCCGTTGAGCTTGGGCATCATCACGTCCAGCAGCACCAGATCGAAGCTCTGCTCCGCCAGCCGTTGCAGCCCCTCTTCACCATCCTCGGCGACCGTGACCTGAAATCCCTCCAGGGTCAGAATTTCGGTGAGCAGTTGGGTCAATTCAAGATCGTCGTCGACCAGGAGTATTCTGTTCATCTGGTGTTATTCCGCAGATTTTCGCGCCAAACTGACGCCGGGGTCAGGGTATAATAAGTTTTTCATCGCCAGAGGAAAGCCGGTTTTGAGCCATCAACAATATTCCCGTTGGGTGACCTTTGCCAGCATAGCGGCGGTCACCACCGCTACCTTGCTGATCATCGGCAAACTGATCGCCTGGCTGATGACCGACTCGTCGACCCTGCTGGCGTCGCTCACCGACTCCTTCATGGATGTGAGTGCCTCCATCATCAACCTGCTGGCCATTCGCTATGCGCTTGCCCCCGCCGATGACGAACACCGTTTCGGTCACGGCAAGGCGGAGTCGCTGGCGGGCCTCATCCAGTCGGCCTTTATCTCCGGCTCCGCCCTGCTGCTGGTGATGCACGGAATTTCATCCCTGCTCAATCAGGCGCCTATTCTGCGGCTGGAGGCGGGTCTCTGGGTCAGCGGTGGCTCCATCGTGCTGACCCTGCTGCTGGTCAGCTTCCAGAGCTTTGTCATTCGCAAGACCAACAGTGTGGCCATCAAGGCCGACATGCTGCACTACCGTTCCGATCTGCTGCTCAATGCCGGTGTCTTGCTGGCGCTGGTGCTGGCGGGGCAGGGGTGGTACTGGGCCGACGGCCTGTTTGCCATCCTGATCGGGCTGTTCCTGTTGTGGGGGGCGGGACACATCGGCTACGAGTCGGTGCAGGCCCTGCTCGATCGTCAGTTGCCAGCGGAAGAACAAGCGAGAATAATGGCGCTCTGCTGTGCCGTAGAAGGTGTACACGGCGTACATGACCTGCGCACCCGTCAATCCGGGCCGACCCGATTCGTACAGTTGCATCTTGAACTGGATGATCAGATCCCCCTGGTCAAGGCCCATCAGATCGCCGATGAAGCCGAACTGGCGGTACGCCAGGCATTCGAGCGGATGGATGTCATCATCCACATGGACCCCATCTCGGTGCTGACAAAAGAACAACAGAGCCCTCACCCAGAACAACAGTAGGCTGCAACATGGATGAACTGGTTGCCAAAACCTGGCACAAAATTCAGCAAGAAGCGGAGTGCATGGCGGCCCAGGAGCCGATGCTGGCCAGCTTCTTCCACTCCACCATTCTCAATCACAAGAATCTGCGTTCGGCCCTCAGCTTCCAGCTGGCCAACAAACTCGACAGCGCCACCATGCCCGCCATCGCCCTGCGCGAGGTGATCGAGCTGGCCCTGCGCAGCGAGCCCGAGCTGCTGACGGTAGTGGCGGCCGACATCTGCGCCGTGCAGGAGCGGGATCCGGCGGTCGACCTCTTCTCCACCCCGCTGCTCTATCTCAAGGGGTTCCATGCCCTGCAGGGGTATCGGGTCGCCAACTGGCTGTGGCGTCAGGGGCGCCGCTCGCTGGCCCTCTATCTGCAAAACCAGATCTCGGTGGTGTTCGGGGTGGATGTGCACCCGGCCGCCCGCATCGGCAAGGGGATCATGTTTGACCACGCCACCGGCATAGTGGTGGGCGAGACGGCGGTGATTGAAGATGATGTCTCCATCCTGCAGAGCGTGACCCTCGGCGGTACCGGCAAGGAGAGCGGCGATCGCCATCCCAAGATCCGCGAAGGGGTGATGATAGGGGCGGGCGCCAAGGTGCTCGGCAATATCGAAGTGGGCGTGGGTGCCAAAATTGGCGCGGGCAGCGTGGTGATCAACCCGGTGCCGCCTCATACCACGGTCGCTGGCGTACCCGCCAAGATCGTCGGCCGTCCGGAGTGCGACAAGCCTTCACTGGATATGGATCAGTGTCTCTGATCTCCCGGCCGGAGTAGTCGATGGCCAAACGCTGGTCGGGTTATCTGATTTTGGGGATGTGGCTGCTCAACCTGCTGCATCTCTATCTGGGACTCTCCCCCTGGCCTGCGGCCATGGCGGCCTGGGGGGCGTCACTGCTCACCTGGCCCTGGCTGGTGGGGGCCGCCAAGCGGCAGGCGCTGGCCCTGTATGGCGCGGCGCTGTTGCTGCTCATCTTTTCCTGGTGGCAGGGAGCGACCCTCACCGCCGGTGACTGGCTGCTGCCCAACATCAATATGCTCACCATGTTTGCCGCGGTGAGCACCCTCAACCTCGCCACCTCGGGTCTCTTGACCGGCACCACCTCCTGGACCGGGCGCAAGGGGCTGTGGAGCACCATGGCCAGCCTCAATCTGCTGGGGGCGGTCATCAACCTCTCGGTGCTCTTTATCATCGGCGATCGGCTGGAGCGCAATGGCACCCTGGAGCGGCGTCAGGTGATGGTGCTGAGCCGGATCTTCTGTGCCGCCGCCTTCTGGTCACCCTTCTTTGTCGCCATGGCGGTGGCGCTCACCTATGCGCCGGGCTTGCAGCTCTCCCATATTCTGCCGTTCGGGATCCTCGCCGCCTTGCTGGCGATGGGGCTGACCGCCTGGCAGGTGGAGCGGATCGGAGTGGCCGACTTTGCCGGTTATCCGCTGCGGCTGCAGACCCTGGGGTTGCCGGTCACGCTGGCGTTGCTGGTACTGCTCATCAAGCAGATCTGGCCCCAGCTCGGCATTCTGGCGGTGATCGCGCTGGTGGCCCCGCTGCTGGCGCTGCTCTTTATGCCGAGGGTCGGGCGCAAGGCGGCCCTCAAGCGGCAGGTGGTGGAGCGCTTTCCCGCCATCGGCGGTCAGCTGGTGCTGTTTCTGGGGGCCGGTTTGCTGGCGGCAGGCATCAACAGTGCGCTGTCGGTCATCGATCTCGGTGCCGGTCATGGCCTGCCACTGTTCAACCACTTTGGCTGGCTTGAGGCATCCCTCACTCTGCTGCTGATCCTGCTGGTGGCCATCGTCGGGGTGCATCCGCTCATCAGTATCTCCGGGCTGGCGCCGCTGCTCTGGCCGCTGGCGCCGGATCCCAGCCTGCTCGGCATGTGTTTCCTGCTGGGATGGGGGCTTGCCACCGGCACCAGTCCGCTCTCCGGATCCAATCTGGCGCTGGCCTCCCGCTACAACCTCAGTGCCGGGCTGATCCTGCGCTGGAACCTGCTCTACGGCCTGCTGATGTATGTCGTCGCCTGTCTGTTGCTGGGGGCTTATATCGCCTTGCATGGATAACGGCGATTCCGTCGAGAGGGTGCAAATGATGCGCGGGCGGCGGGGTCTTTTACGCACGGTTCAGTGTGTTGTCGCGGCTCGGGCGCAGGATGCGAGAAAAATAGACGCATATTTAGACAATACATCTATGGAAGGCGCATTTTACAGCGCACTGGCTTGTTTGTGCCGATGCGCTCGGGGTATGCTGGCTTCACGCGCTTGAATCGCCCTCTGTGGGGCATCGCAATTGAACAAACAGGTATGCATATGTCACTAGAAGTCCTTGAGCAACTCGAATCCAAAGTACAATCCGCCGTCGACAACATCTCCCTGCTGAAGATGGAGCTGGACGAGCTGAAAGAGCAGAACAGCAAGCTGCAAGACGAGAACCATCAGCTGCGCAACGAGCACACTGCATGGCAGGAGCGTCTGCGTGCCCTGCTGGGCAAAATGGATCAGATGGGCGAAACCATCTAATTCATCGCCTTCAGGCAGAATTGAAAACGGGCCGCTCCATGAGCGGCTCGTCTGTTTTTGGCGGGATGGGAATTACAGCGCCAGCAGCTGCTTGACTGTCTTCTCGATGCCGTCTGCCGCTTCGACTATGTTGTTGGCCAGCATGTAGGCGGGGGTGGAGATCACCTTGCGCTCCTGATCCACCACGAATTCGTTGACCGGGCAGTTGAGATGGCTGCCACCCATCGCCTCGATGGCGTTGGCGGTACCCTCGTCATGGCCGATGGTCGCCAGCGTCCCGGCACCATAGATCAGCGGGATCATGGCGGGCGCGATGCAGATATAGGCGGCCGGTTTGTTGGCTTTGGCAAAGCTCTGGCACGCTTTCAGCACATCGGGCTGGATCTGGCACTCGGCCCCCTTGATAGCGAAGTCGCACAGGTTTTTGGCCGCGCCAAAGCCGCCGGGCACCAGCAGCGCGTCGTAATCGGCCGCATCCAGCTCGGCCACATCCTTTATCTGGCCACGGCAGATACGGGCCGCTTCGACCAGCACATTGCGGCTCTCTCCCTCGCTCACTTCACCGGTCAGGTGGTTGATGACATGGAGCTGCGCCACGTTCGGGGCGAAGCACTGGACGGCGGCTCCCTGACGGGCCAACGCCAGCAGGCTGATGACGGCCTCGTGGATTTCGGCTCCGTCAAAGACACCGCAGCCACTCAAAATCACGGCCACTTTTTTCATGGCAAACTCCTCGTTGTTGAAAATGTGAGCCAGGATGGATTGTTGTACTTTTGTATGGTTATCGCTCGCCCTCCGCTGGTCAAGTCATCTTGCTGTGCTAGGATTGTTTCGTTTTGGATCCTGCCGTACCTACTCCCTTAAATCTTTTTCCACATTGATCGAGATCATTCTAACTGTCTCGCGATCGGTTTTTACGATCTCAATGCATTGTTTTTAATGGGTTTTTATATTCTTATGCACAGTTTTATCACTGTGCGCTCTGATGCGCCCCATTTTTGAACACAGAGTTATCCACAGATTGAGTCCCTTTATCAGGCGCTGTGTGCTGTTGCTGCGCCCCTTGGTGTGAGGGGGGCCCTGTGGCATCCTAGCGGCTGTTTATCTCTGGCAGGACGATTTCATGGCCCCTAGCAACCCCCTTATTCTGGTCGACGGCTCCTCTTATCTTTACCGCGCCTTCTTCGCCTCCCAGCAGGCCGATCTGCGCACATCGACCGGTTTGCCGAGCGGCGCCGTCCGTGTCATGGCCAACATGATGCGCAGCCTGCGCAAGCAATATCCTGACTGTCATGTGGCCGTGGTGTTTGATGCCAAGGGCAAGACCTTCCGCGACGACATCTATCCCGAGTACAAGGCGACCCGTGCCAGCATGCCGGACGATCTGCGCAGCCAGGTTGCCCCTATCCACCAGATGATCAAGGCGATGGGCTTCCCCTTCCTGATGGTGGAAGGGGTGGAGGCCGACGACGTGATCGGCACCCTGGCCCGCCAGGCGACCGAGAAGCAGCTGCCGGTGCTGATCAGCACCGGTGACAAGGACATGGCGCAGCTGGTCTCCGACCATGTCACCCTGATCGACACCATGAAAGATGTGAAGACCGATCGGGAAGGGGTGATCGAGAAGTTTGGCGTACCGCCCGAGCTCATCATCGACTATCTGGCCCTGATGGGTGACAAGGTCGACAACATTCCCGGCATGACCGGTGTCGGCGAGAAGACCGCACTGGCCCTGCTGCAGGGGATTGGCAGCATCGACGAGATTGCCGCCAACCTCGACAAGGTAGCTGCGCTCGGCTTCCGTGGCTCCAAGGCGTTCGCCGACAAGTTCCGCGAGCAGGAGGAGCAGGTTCGTCTCTCCTATCGACTGGCGACCATCAAGACCGATGTCGAGCTGGAACAGAGTCTGGAAGAGCTGTTGCTCAAGCCGGTCGACAAGGAGTCCCTGCTGGCGGTCTATCGCGAATACGAGCTGCGCAACCTGATCAAGGAGCTGGAATCCGGTGGTGAAGAGGGCAGCGAGAGCGCCGGACAAGACGAGGCTGGCGATGAGAGCGCCGCTCCGGTTGCCGCCATCGAAACCGACTACCGCTGCATTCTGGACGAAGCCGAGTTTGACGGCTGGCTGGAACAGCTGAAAGCGGCACCGCTGTTTGCCTTCGATACCGAAACCACCAGTCTCGACTATATGGAGGCGCGGATCGTCGGCGTCTCCTTCGCGGTTGAGCCGGGCAAGGCTGCTTATGTGCCGTTTGGCCACGACTATCTGGGGGCACCGGTACAGCTGAGCGAGGCCGTGGTGTTGGGCAAGCTCAAGCCGCTGCTGGAAGATCCGACCCGTCTCAAGGTGGGGCAGAACCTCAAGTACGATCGCAACGTGCTGCTCAACCATGACATCGACCTGCAGGGCATTGCCTACGACACCATGCTCGAGTCCTACGTGCTCAACTCCACCGCCAGCCGTCACGATATGGATTCGCTGGCCAAGCGTTACCTCGGGGTCGAGACCACCTCCTTTGAAGATATCGCGGGCAAAGGGGTGAAACAGCTCACCTTCAACCAGATCGAGCTGGAGCAGGCCGCTCCCTATGCGGCGGAAGATGCCGACATCACCCTGCGTCTGCACCAGACCCTGTGGGGTCAGCTGGAGGCCGTGCCGGGTCTCGCCAAGGTATTCAGTGAGATCGAGCTGCCGCTGTTGCCGGTATTGGCGCGGATGGAGTTGCTCGGCACCACCATCGATCCCAAGCTGCTGCACCAGCAGAGCCAGGAGATCGAGCTGCGGTTGGCGGAGCTGGAGAAGCAGGCTCACGAGCTGGCCGGGCAGGAGTTCAACCTCTCCTCGCCCAAGCAGCTGGGGGAGATCCTCTTCACCAAGCTGGGCCTGCCGATCATCAAAAAGACGCCGAAGGGGGCACCGTCCACCGCAGAAGAGGTGCTGGCCGAGCTGGCGGAGACCTACGAGCTGCCGCAACTGCTGATGGAGCATCGTGGGCTGGCCAAGCTCAAGTCCACCTACACCGACAAGTTGCCGCTGATGATCAAGCCGCAGACCGGGCGGGTACACACCTCCTATCATCAGGCGGTAGCGGCTACGGGCCGTTTGTCATCATCTGATCCCAACCTGCAGAACATCCCGGTGCGCAACGAGCAGGGGCGCCGGATCCGTCAGGCCTTCATCCCGAGCGCCGGTTACAAGCTGGTGGCGGCGGACTACTCCCAGATCGAGCTGCGCATCATGGCGCACCTTTCCGGTGACAAGGGGCTGCTGACCGCCTTTGCCGAGGGCAAGGACATCCACAAGGCGACTGCCGCCGAGGTGTTCGGCGTGGCGCTCGATGCGGTCACCACCGACATGCGCCGCAGCGCCAAGGCGATCAACTTCGGCCTTATCTACGGCATGAGTGCCTTCGGTCTGGCCAAGCAGCTGGGGATCGGTCGTGCCGAAGCGCAGAAGTACATGGATCTCTACTTCGAACGCTACCCGGGCGTGCTGGAGTATATGGAGCGTACCCGTCAGCAGGCGGAAGCCCAGGGCTATGTCGAGACCCTGTTTGGTCGTCGCCTCTATCTGCCGGATATCAAGTCCCGCAACGCCGGTCTGCGCAAGGCTGCCGAACGGGCCGCCATCAACGCCCCGATGCAGGGCACGGCCGCCGATATCATCAAGCGCGCCATGATCAACGTGGACAGCTGGATCCGCGGTATCGAGGATGAGTCGATCCGCATGCTGATGCAGGTACACGATGAACTGGTGTTCGAGATCCGCGAAGAGAAGCTGGAGGAGTACACCGCCATCATCAAGGAGAAGATGTCGGCCGCTGCCGAACTGCATGTGCCGCTGCTGGTTGAAGCGGGTACCGGTGACAACTGGGATCAGGCCCACTGATTTCCGGTCAGCCGTTCTGCACGGCTATATAGCTATATAAGAAGCGAAGCCCGGCATCATGCCGGGCTTCCTGTTTCTGCCTGCCCTATCAGGTCTCTTGCAGATACTCATCCTTGAGCAGGACATAGTTGTCGGCCGAGGTCTTGAGGAAGGCGATCTCGGCGGGCTTGAGCGGGCGAGCCTGTTTGACGGGATTCCCTATATATAGAAAGCCCGACTCGAGTCGCTTGCCCGGTGGCACCAGCGAACCTGCGCCGATCATCACATCATCTTCAACCACGACGCCATCAAGCAGAATGGCACCCATGCCGACCAGCACCCGGTTGCCGATGGTGCAGCCGTGCAGCATCGCCTTGTGACCGACCGTGACATCTTCACCGATCAGCAGCGGATAGCCGGTCGGGTTGCTGGCGCTCTTGCGAGTCAGGTGCAGCACAGTGCCGTCCTGAATATTGCTGCGGGCGCCGATGCGGATATGGTTCACATCCCCCCGTGCCGCCACCATGGGCCAGATGCTGGCATCATCGGCCAGTTCGATATCGCCCACCAGTGTCGCGCAGGGATCTACATACACCCGTTTGCCCAGTTGCGGGCGTTTTCCCTTATAGGGTCTCAGTCGCAAGTCCATCTTGGCCTCCTTGTTTTCGGCCATTCTAGCAATCCGGAACCGGTTTCTGTGGATAAGTTTGTATAAAAGCTGTGGTTGGATATGAATAACTAAAAAAGTGCCCTTTTTTGCAATTTTATTGCCGATAAGGGGTTGCCAGAAAGAATCTGTTCCCTATAATGCGCCTCCATCGACAGGGCAAGCGGCAACGCAAACAACCTCGTCGATAACCTCGAAAAGCCTTTGAAAATAAGGCTTGACTCGAGAAGGCGGTTGAGTAGAATTCCACTCCCGCAGCAACACACTGTTGCGTCGCTCTTTAACAATTTGAATCAAGCAATCTGTGTGGGCACTCACAGCATCGAACATCAAAAACAATTTTTGATTTTCAATGTCTGGTGAAGTGACCAAGACGATTTCTTAGCAATAAGAAGTCGAACAGTTTATTTCAGCAATTCATTGAGCCGCTTTTCGAAGCAACCAAACTTAAATTGAAGAGTTTGATCATGGCTCAGATTGAACGCTGGCGGCAGGCCTAACA
>OERV01000030.1_pt1 | contig 75814 bp, 115 predicted proteins | sample 1540121 | NCBI WGS metagenome assembly OERV01 (sample SAMEA3891239, study PRJEB23780) | metagenome | biome: terrestrial biome; feature: animal house; material: water of meat washing | place: Italy | collected 2015-05-12 | reverse complement strand
GGTGGATTTACTGCTGCTAATACTTCTTGGTCTGTTATTAATAGTGACTCGACAGAACCTGCATCCGGAACGGTTGTCAGGGGTGGTAGTGTCAAATCTGAGTATAAGATTGGTACAAACACGACGTATCAAGCGTATCTTCAGGCATACGGAAAAATTGGTGGGTTAGCAGTTGACCGAGGTGCAGTTGTATCAAATGGGGTCCAAGAGTGGTTCTTTAATCAATCTGGGACTTTGTATTTACCCGACGTAGCGTCGCAAATCGGCACGCTAAGGTCTGATGGCGCGTTACATATTGATGCATACGTCAGACCCAAGGATGTCATTGCACAACCGTTAAACTCAGTTGGGGTAGCAGCTTCAGAAAGAAATGCCATCAGGATGATCAACTACGCGAATGTACCAGAAGGAGGCTATATTAACTCTGTTGGCGGCGACTGGTACGATGGAACTTGGATGATCGGAGGGGTCAGAAGTGGCACGACAGCATTGGACCGCGCGCAAATTAACGTTTCTGATGGGGTTGGTAGCAATGCCTCATATATATTTGGCTCTGATGGTATAGCAAGATGCCAAGAATGGAGAAGTACATCTGATGAACGAGTTAAAAGCAATATTGAGCGAATCAGTGACCCACTCTCTAAGATGAAGAATATCAAGGGGGTTTCATGGGTTCTGGAAACCAATGGCTCAACAGGGTATGGATTCATCGCACAGGACGTAGAGAAGGATTTTCCTGAAGCTGTATCAGAAACAAAGGCTTCACCAGTCACTCTGCGAGACGGGTCTGTGTTGGATAACGTAAAGTCGGTTAACACCACGGGCGTTGCTGCTGCGTTGCACCATGAAGCTATTCTTGAACTCATGAAGCAGATTGAAGAGCTTAAGAAAGAGGTGTCAGAGCTTAAGTCTAGTAAGTAATCTAGTAGCCCCTTCGGGGGCTTTAGTAGTGAGTACCCTTAGTAAGTAATGAAACTAATATATCCCAAGAGGTTAATATATAGGAGACACTCAAATGAAAATGATGAAACAAGCTGCATACGGTTTAATATGTTTAGGCGCAGGTGTTGTGGTGTCGACCGCAGTTCCTGTAGGCGCAGTTCATCCATTAGTAACTGTCCCTGCTCCAGTAGAGAAGCTTAGTTCTCAATGTAAGCAGAGAACAATTCAAAATAACTTAGTTGTTATTTGCCCTGATGCTGAATCTAACGCTCTGAGAAAGATACTACCTTAATTTAAAGGGACTACAAAGGAGGTTAGAAATGGATAACGCCGCATTGCCACCTGTACAACTAAACTTAAGCCCAGCTGGAATGGAATTCATCATGAAGCACGAGGGTATGAGAACCAAGGCTTATAAAGATTCCGCAGGTATCTGGACGATATGTGTAGGGGCTACGCGCGATATGAATGGTTATCCGGTTAGACAAGGATTAACGTATTCTATAGAGGATTGTCTAGCTCTGCTAGATAGAGACACACAAGACTCTGTTCGTGCTACTCAGAAAAATATAAGAGTTCCTTTGTTAACCCACGAGTTTGATGCTGTCACTTCTTTCAATTTTAATGTTGGTGGTGGTGCTCTTTCAACCTCAAAACTTAGGAAAGTAATCAACGGGGACGTAAAGGGCGATGTTTATTCAGAGTTCTTACGTTGGGATAAGATAACTGTTAAGGGTGTAAAACAGCAGAGTCCGGGGCTTCACAATCGTAGGGTTGCAGAAGCAGACCTATACACCACAGGAAAATATTAATGGAGGTGCCTTTTGGCTATCGAAACAACTGCGGTAGTTACTACCGACTTAAACCCTCTGTACCCACGGGACAGGGATTATCTTTATGAAGGGGCTGCCCAGATACGACTGGTCAAACAAGTATTAATTAACACCTTTCCTAACATCACAGAGCCAGTTCAACTTGACTCAGATTCTTTCAACATCTTAGCAAACAAGGTTTCCTTTACTGGAGATTCTATGGATGTTGGAGGTTTGATGATCAAAAACTTAACTCCGGGAACTGGTGATAAAGATGCTGTAACCAAAGGTCAGATGGAAGCTTTCATGTTAAACTGGATGCAGAATAAACTCTATCGTATTGGGGCTTACTATATCACTGAAGAAGATATCAACCCCGGAGATTCTAGCTCTCTTGGTTTTGGTTCTTGGGCTAAAGTAACTGGTGTTGTTATGGGTACTGGTGTTGTTAACCCTGATGGCTCTGTTCCTAATGCTCAGCGTGTAGAGTTCCAAGCAGGTGGTACTGGTGGTCGTGTATTTAACACAATTCGTGCTGACAACATGCCTCTGACTACAATCAATGGTTCTAGTTTTCAAGTTAGTTCTTATTCTCACTCACATAATATCACAATGGGTCGTGGAGATGCTAGTGGTCACAACAGCAGTCCTAATTGGTATAGTCCGGGTGGTGGTTATACTCAGGTAACTGACACTGACACCCACTCTCACTCAATTACAGGTTCTGTTAGTTTTGGACGTGATGATGTATCGAGACAACCCATCAACACTTTGCCGCCTTTCAGAGCAGCGCATATCTGGAGACGTATTAGCTAAGGAGGAACTATGGCGCTTTATCCAATAAAATCTTTAGGGGCTGTAGGGGTTATTGCTGACCAAGCTCCGACTGATTTAGCACCTAATGCTTTCACTAATGCTATCAATGCCCGCTTTGTAGAGCAAAGAGTTTTTAAGACGGGGGGCAATGCCCCTCTTTCTTATGTAGAAGAAGATAAAGAGATTACACCACTTTCTTTTATATCAATGCCTTTTGACTACTATAGTGCAGGTAATAGCTTTCTGATTGTTGGTACAGACAAAAAGCTATACAAGCTAACAGATGAAAGTTTGACAGATATTAGCCGAAAGGTTGCTACTGTCACAAAAAGAGCTTCCGCTTCTATTAAGATATATCCGGTTGTTTCTCAGATTGTTCCTAAAGAAACTTCTATTTCAATGAATTTCAATCAAACTAAAACCTTGGAAGTTTCTATTCTTCCTGAAGATGCTAATAACACAGCTTTAGTTTGGGAGGTTAGTAATTCTTCTTATGGTAAAGTAGAAGCTGACACCGAGAACCCTAAAACTGCAACCTTGACGTCTTATGAAAAAGAAGGGAATTTAGTAGTTACTGTATCAACAGCTGATAAATCTATTAGTGCTCAGATTGCAGTAAACATCATAGATGGTGATTCTGGTATCTTCTTAAGTCAGGATACAATAACTGTCCGCAAAGGTGGTAACACAACGCTAACTGCTGTTACTGGAAAAACTCCTGTAACTTGGGTCTCTAGTAATGCTTCTGTTGTGTCTGTAACACCTAATGCTAATACACTGACAGCTACTTTGTCTGCTAATGGTGAGGGTACTGTAACAATAACTGCTGACAACGGAACTAAGAGTGCTTCTTGTCAAGTTACTGTTATACCTCAGATAGACAGTATCACTCTGAGTCAGACAAGCGTTCAAATGAGCAGGGGGACTCAGTATGTTTTAACTGCTACGGTTAATCCTTCAGATGCTCCCAATAAAAGCATAACTTGGACTTCCTCTAATCCTACCATTGCCACAGTTTCTGGAAATAGTACAGAAGCGGTAATAACAGGGTTACTAGCTGGGTTTACTGAAATCACAGCTGTTACTCAAGAGGGTGATAGATCAGCAACCTGTACAGTGAGAGTTGATTTAGCTGGGAGAATGATGCGAACTTCTTCAATGGCTTTATCAGAGCCTGTTGTAGATTCTATACAAGAAGAAGAAACCAATAATACTCCTGTCGAATCAGAAGAGGTTTTATATTTTGTTAATGAGCCATCTGGAATTGATACCTCAGGAATGTATGAAGGTAACAACTTTTACGATTACTCAAACGTTAATGATATGGAAGGTTTTGCACGAGCTGCACTTGTGTCCAGTGATGCTCCGTTGCAATCTTTATCACTAGATATCATCGATACCTCTCTTGATGTTGGGGAAGATATTGTAATTACAGCCAATGCTTTGCCTGAGGGAGAGTATTTCTATCAGTGGACAGTGGACAAAGCAGGATATGTTTCAACCACATCTACTACCGGGAAATCTCTAAAACTGACAGCTATTCGTAAAGGTGAGATCAAAGTTACTTGTACTGCTAGTCAAATGACTCAGAAAGATTATGATGCTTTTGACGACTATCCTTGGTATCACACCATAATCTCTAACTGTGCAGTGGCTACCACTCACTATGAAACACCACAGGTCAAAGAATTTGAATCTGAGTATTTCGTAGATCTTCCGGGATGGGGTGAGCAAACAGTCGTTGATAATGATGGCAACCCTTCTGTTAAGAAATTTAACTGGAAGTGTGAGCGTATTCGTGCATTCAACAACAGACTTTTTGCTCTGAATATGAGGGAATCTAATGCATCTGGTGTAACTACTCACTACCCTCTAAGACTTCGGTGGTCGAATTTCGCTAACGAAAACAAAGCTCCATCTCTTTGGGATGATTATGCTTATGATCGTTTAACAACTTCAGACCTATCAGCAAACATTGTTGGTCAAACTGAGGCTTTGGAAAATGGGTACGCTGGGTATATAGATTTAGCAGATTCTAACGGAAGCTTGATTGATGTACTTCCTCTGAAAGATTACCTTTTTGTTTACACGGAGTTCGAAACCTACATTGGTTCTCCAACCAATAACACATATCAGCCCCTTATGTTTAAGAAGCTGTTTAATGACTCTGGCATACTTGCTCCTGAGTGTGCAGTTGAAGTCGAAGGTGGACACTTCGTAGTAACTCAAAATGATGTGATCTTACACAATGGTGCATCTAAAAAATCTATAGCATCTAACCGAGTCAAGAATCTTCTCATTAATGAGATCTGTCTAGTAAACCCTCTAGCTACTAGAGTTCACCTACACCAAGACAAGAAAGAGGTTTGGGTTTTATATGTAGGTCCGGGAGAGCCTAAAGAGAGTTTTGCTTGTAATAAAGCCGCTGTTTGGAATTATGAGTTTGACACTTGGTCTTTCCGTACAATACCATATGCTCAGTGTATTGGGTTAGTCGATCCACCAGTTCTTGAGAGAGGTCCAATCTGGGCAGATTTTCAAGAGATCACTTGGGATGATCCCTCTATTAACCAATTAGTCTGGAGAAAGGATGCTAATAACTTCCGTCAAAGGATTACAATAGTTGGCTCTTTCCTGAAGGGATTCTATCAAGTGGATGTTGGTGCTCTGGACTACATCTATGACAGAACCAATGATAGGATTATAGAAAAACCTTTAGAAATGAGGCTAGAAAGAACTGGTATTGATTTTGATAGTGTCACTAACGAGTGGAATCAAAAACATATTAATAGATTTAGACCTCAAGTCACTGGTACGGGTACTTATACTTTTGAAGTCGGTGGAAGTCAATTCTCAAACGAGTATGGACACAATCACTCAACTAAAGAGTTTAGGGTAGGCTCAGATCGTCATGTATCCGTGAGACTGAACCATCCATACCTATTCTATAATGTTATAGATAATGATGTTAACAGTAATGCTTCTATGAATGGTTTAACCATAGAGTTTAGTGTTGGCGGTCGAAGATAACAAATAGGGGCTTCGGCCCCTTTTATTGTTTTTAATTGGAGGTACTTATGGGTGCTGGAGGTTTTCGAAAGAACACTGGTAGAAACAACACCACACTTCCGTACAATGTTGGTTTTCTAAACAATGTGCAGGATACAGAAACTTACAACGTTGCCGTCTATGATGAACTACAAAAAGTTAGTACAGCAACTAATCAGATGTTTCAAGCTATTGATGAAATACATGAAGAAATTGATGTTAGGATTAAAGCTCTTAATGCAATGAATCTTCAATTTGATGAACTTGAAAACAGAATTACTACAGAGATCGAAACAGCTATTGCTGACATTCAAACACAAATGGGCAATCTGTCCACTGAAGACATTTGGGATAATTCAGTACAACCGCCAGTTAAGCTAGAAAGTTCTATGGCAGGGTTTAAAACTTCTATAGAAGGTAATGAGGTTAAGATACAATCTGTTGAGGGAATCGTAAACCAGCAGGGAGAGGAAATTGGCTTAGTTCAAACAGAGATCTCTAATATCAACAGCAGCCTATCTTCTTATATGAAACTATCTGACTACGAGGCTACGTGGGGGGTTAACTCAAATGTCAACGGTAGGTATGCTGGTGTCAAACTAACTAACAATGGCACGAACAGTCAGTTCCAAGTTACGGCTGATAAGTTTGTTGTGGGTGACGGTAACTCAGGTAATACACCTTTTGTGTTTGAAGGAGGTCGAGCTAAGATAGAGTTTGCTGATATTAAGAATGTCAATATCACAACTGCTCAGATTGCTAATGCTCGTATCCAGTTTGCTCAGATAGATAACGTGTGGATTACTGATGGTCAGATTGCCAATCTTACAGCTAACAAGATCACTGCTGGCTCTATGAGTGGTTCAAACTGGAGACTTACTGTTGGTGGGGATTTTGTGATGGGTGGTACAGGTGGAGCACAGCTCTGGATGAATGGGAATAGAATCGATTTCTATGACGGGAGTGGTGCACTGAGAATCAGGATAGGGAGTTGGTAATATGGCTTATGGAATATGGTGTCAACCTGTAGGACCAGGACCAGCTTCCCCAGCTCCTCTCTTTATTGATAGCGGAAGCACTTTTCCTCAAATAAAAAATTCAATAAGTGGGAGTTTCAACTTTAACGGGGCTGGAAGATCTTTTCCTATTAGTGGGTGGGATGGGAGTGGTCAAATAGTGATTGTACCAACAGGCTCTCTTTGTTGGCAATGGGAGGTTCCTCCTAATTTAGTTCCTGATGTATATTGTGTCAACAATATCTATGTAGAGAATAACACATCATTCAGGGTTACATTAAACCAAAACCCGGGAAGCAACCCTTTGTTTGACTGCGGTTTCAATGTATATCAAATCTACCCAAGAGCTGATAGGAACTATGGAATAACCTTCTCTAACACAGCTGATTACTTCTCTATCTCAGATGCTGGGATTGTGGGTCAATGCATCTGGGCTTGGCAAGGAACTATAAACAACGCTCTACAGATACCTGATATTGGTGGTTTCTATATGCCTAATGCTGTAGTTTTTGCTAACTGGTCTGATGGTGGTGTTGGTTTATCTTATACATCAGGAGATAGGGTGATTCGAGTTTATCAAAACAGGTCTTATAACAATGGCAACACTAATGAAGGCGGTTCTGTGTTTGCTAGGGTTGCTGTATTTTGTAATGGTGCTGGGGTTCCTGAACACAACGGCGGTTTAAATATATACTCTCCCGGAACTACTCAGTGCGTATTCTCTACTTATAGGTCTCCTTTTACAGTAGACACTTTCGTAGGTTCAGCAGGTGGAAATACTGGCTTAGCTTATCCTATGATTCCTCTGTCTTCTGGAGTTGGAGCTATCAGAGGAAGTGGGAGTGGTTGGTATTATCAACAAATGCGTTCTCATACCATGTCAGGATCTTCAATAGGAACTGGATATGGTAGATATATGTTCCAATGGTCTAACAGCTATGACTTAGGTTCTAATGCTGCTGTTAATATCTCCATCCCTGTAATCAACGCTGCTAAGATTTTTGCAGGTTTATGATAAGGAGTTTTTATGACAAAAATAATGGGAGTGTCAGAGCTTGACCCTTTGGTCCAACAAGCTTCTAAGAAATATGGCATTCCTGCTGCTCTTATACATGCAGTGATTCAGAGAGAGTCTAATGGAAGACCTTCTGTTGAATCTGGTACAGGACCAGTAGGTTTAATGCAAATCAGTAAGGGGTTGGCTAAAGATTATGGATATAAACTTGAAGATAGGTTAGACCCTGCAAAGAATATTGACATGGGTGCTAGATATTTAAGAGATAACCTGAAAGCTTTTGACGGCGATGTGAGGAAGGCTTTGGTGGGGTATTCAGAAGGGACTGGTGGTGCTAAGCAAATGTTTGCTGGTAAGAAAGGGTTTACACCTCAAGCTTTAGACTCAATGAATAATAAGCTGTTCCTACCATTCTTTGATAAGAATACAGCAGCGGCACAAGTGGCTAATCCTGTAGGTGCTTTGAAAGCAGTACAGCCTGTGGACCAGTTTGATTCTAATACGCTGACTAGAGAAGGTGCTGCAAACGCTCCTACTCAAGCAGAGATAGCTGCAAGCAAGGCTGGAGCTTTAGGTGGTCGTCCTGTAGAGTTTTACTCTGATGAACAATCTACTGGGGAAAATCAAAAACCTCAACAGAACTTTGGAAATGCTGTATTGGCAGCTGCTTCTATGCTTGCAGGAAAACAGCCTAACTCTCAAACCGTACAGAGAGCACATGCCCCTACTCAAGCAGGTTCTCGATACAGTCCACAAACACAAGCCGTGCTGAGACGTTTGTCTAGCATAGGTACTGATATTTACAGATAAGGAGGACGTATGTCTCTTTTCGGTTCTGCTCCTAAATCTAAGACTACGGTAGCTCCGTCTTCTCAGGTTGATGCTCTTCTGAAACAGATTGTAGCAAATGCCCAAGCTATGAATCAAAATGACCAAGGGTTCATCAGTCGCAATATAGCGGGCTTCAATGAAGGCCAAACGGCAGCTCTTTCTAATTTAGCAAACTCTAACACACTTAACCAACTCAGTCAGATGTATACCCCTCGGACTCAACAAGGGCTAGACCAGATGAATGAGTTGGCTCAGAAATACCAAAACCTAGTTAATAAAGGTGGTATCTCTGCTCAAGATGTTAATAACTTTAGTTCTGGATTAAATAACTCTGCACTAGCTAAGTCTACAGGCAAAGCTGCTGCTAATGTATCTCTTGGCAATGGCTCTGACTCAGGCTCTCTGAGACGCGCTGCTGCTCAAGGTGCTGCTCTTTCTTCAGCGAATACTAACCTCTCTCGCTCTATTCAGGGTAAAAATATGGGTGTTAGTAATCTTCTGAATAACAACTCTTATCAGCAAGGTTTGCTCAATGCTCAGTCTGGTTTAGCAAATCAGAATCTGAACCTAGGAGCTGCTGGGGTGCAAGCTGGTCAACAGGCAATACAGAATCAGCTCACTGCCGGGAATCTTCAACAGCAGCAAGATCAACTCCAAGCTAACAACAATTGGGAGAATGCTATTGGCAGTCAGCAGTATGGTTGGAATCAGCTTAACAATCAGCTTAATGTATTAAACTCAGTAAGTCCAATGGCTGGGTACACTATTACTAATAGAGGTGCTGCCCCTAATGCTTCACAACAAATCCTTGGTGCTGGGGTTACTGGTCTTGGTATTGCTGGTCGTCTAGGTGCTTTTACCCCTAACCAGCAAACTACTAATGCTTGGAATTCGTACAATGCTTCTGGAGGTCAAGCTGGGATGGCTGGTCCTATGATTGGTGGCTCAAATCTGTCTCAACAGAACGGTCAGAGCAACTGGTTATCTACCGCAGGGAGTAATATCTTAGGTGGTGTTCTAGGAGCCTTTGGAGCAAATTAAGGAGGAGCTATGGCTTTATTTGGTGGTGGGAGTAGCAAGACTACTTCTAAAATGACAAGACCTGACTACATTCAATCCTATATTGATCAGTTGGTCAATCAGGTTAATAACACTAGTTCAGGCGATTATGTGTATCGAGAAAATGTTGGACTTAATCAAAACCAGCAAGAGGCTCTGAACAATCTATCACAATCTGGTGCATTAGGTGCACTTTCTTCTCAATACATGGATGCTGCCCAATCTGGTTTAGGGTATCTAGATAACGCATACTCTGGATACAACAACCTTGCAAACTCTGGTCAAATCACTGGAGAACAGATTGGTGCTCTTGCAGGCCAGCTCTATGACGACGAGGCTGTGCAAGCAGCTATTGCAGCGAATAATGAACAAACCCAACAGAGTTTGGCTAGGAATGCACTTCCTCAAATCTCTCAGCAGTTTGCTGGTCAGCAAGGTTCTGGTGCACGTATGGCTAAATCTTTTGCTCAGGGTGATGCTCTGAACCAGATGCAGAACACAGCAACTAATATTACTAATAGTGCTTATGACTCCGCTCTAACTCAAGCACAGAACATTCTTTCTGGTAATAGACAAACACAAGCATCTGCTTTGGGTGGTTTATCTAACATTGGCTCCAATCTTGCTAATCTAGGAAACCAAGCTGGTCAGTTATCACAACAGCAAATGATGAATCAGTGGAATGCAGGACTGCAACAGCAGCAACAACAGCAGTCTGATTTGAACAATGCTTATGAGAATGCTCAGAATGCTGCTAATTGGGGTTGGCAGGATATTAACAATCAACTAGGTGCTGCCGGGGTTCTTAATGGAGCTTTAGGGACAACCACAACTACTAAAACATCTGGTGGTAGTGGAGGCTTCCTAGGTGGTGCTGCTAGCGGTGCTGCTGCTGGCTCAGCTTTTGGCCCTTGGGGTGCTTTAGCTGGCGGTGTTATCGGTGGCTTAGCTAGCTCTTAATTAGGAGAATAATTATGCAACAAACTTCTTATGCGTACCTTCGCAGTCAAGACCCAAGAAATCAGATTTATGGTGTTAAACAAGGGGCCGCTTCGGCCTCTCCATACATGGCAAGACCTGCTTATCCAGCTGCTGATGTTTCTATGTATAACCGGAGACCTCCTGCTTCTCCTGTAGGTTTGTCTTCTCTTGTTGCCAATGCTCAAGAAGACCAAGAAGCTATGTTAAATCCGGGATTTAGACAGCGTCTTATGGAAGCAGAGAATCAAGGAACTCCTACAAGCCTTCAGGGTATTGATATTGGCGAACCAGCTCCTGCTATAAATAACCCAGATCTATCCTCTGATGAGGGTCTACAAGCTGCTGGGTTGATGCCTAGTGACCCGCTTCCTGTTACTCCTCCTCGTAAACCTTTGGAAGAAACAGATAAAGAGTTCTCTCCAGTTCAGGTGGAACAGGCTCAGAATGTTATTAACACTTTAGCTAATAGTAATCCAGCTCCTGAAGGTATGGCTGGTGCAACTCGTGCTAAAGACCAAGAACGTATTAATAATGATATTATGGAAGTAGCTAAAGCTAAAGACCCAGCACAAGCTTGGAATGAGCTTCAGAAGCAACCGTTCTATCAGAAGTCTAGTTTCTACACTGGCTTAATGGGTGTTGGTCTTTCTATCATGTCAGGTAAATCCCCTATTGAAGCTTTCCAGATTGGTTCTGGCTTAGCTGCTCAGGATGAAACTAAACAACAACTAGAAGCCAATCGCGATGCTCTGTTAGAACAAGGCTACTCTCAAGATTCAGTTGCTGCTGCAATTGCTTCGGGAGATCCTTCTCTTCTCAAGATGCGTCAGATGAGTCCTCAGGAGAAAATGGCTCTTGCTGCTCAGGATGAAGAACGTGCCAATCGTGAGTGGGATAGACGTCAACAGATTCAAGAGAATTCGATGCGGGAACGTGCTGCTGAAACTCGTCGTGCTGCTGAAGAACGTGCTAATGCTCAGTTCGAGAAACAGAAAGAACTTATTGGATATCGTGATCAAGTTAAAGCAGAGCGTGCAGAGAAAGCTGCTCAGAGCTTTACTTTCAACCCTAAAGAAGTTCGTCTGGCTCAGAATACAGCAGAAGGTACTGTTGCTAAACAGTGGGCAGAAAAAGCAGGTCTGTTTAATCAGTCTCACAAAGACTTGGATTTAGCTGACAAAGCTATTAAAGATAAGGATTATCAAACTGCTCGTTCTGCTTACATGCAGGCTATCATGAACTCCGCAAGGGCAGAAATTGGTGCTAACCGCTCTCTCCAAGCTGATGACTTGGCTCACTTTGCAGAAGACCCGTCAATCTTTGTTAAGGTTGGTAATACTTGGTCCCTTAAAGCAGGCTATCGTCCTTCTGATGCTGCTCTGTCATATGCTCGTAAGCAGGCAACTGTTGGTGCTACTTCCGCTGAGAAAGGTGTGAAGGATGCTAAGAAAGCAACGATCGAAGCGTATATCGGCTCTGGTATGGATAAGAAACGAGCGACAGCTCTTGTCAACCGTGCTATTCCTTCTGCTGGTTTCTATGACCCATTCGGTACGTTTGAGAGTGAAGCTGAAGCAGCTGTTGGTGGAGATGCTACAAATCCTCGACTAACAGGTGCTCTTTCTTCTTCAGCGGCAGATACGAGTTGGATGTTCCAGTAATCTAAGACCTAAGTCCTATCTCTTATAATGTATATAGGAGGTAGGACATTTTTTATTTATAAGGAGACGTTATGGCTAATTTAAAATCGTGGGAAGAAGCTTCCAAAGCTCCTGCGTATCTGAACGCCTCTCCAGAGCAACAGGCTCAAATGAGAGAACAATACAAGGCAGCAGGGGGCACTATTCCTGAGACTCAACCACAAGAGCAACCACAACAAGAAGAACGAGGTGCTATTGGGGAGTTTGCTCAAGGTGTGTCTAACGCTCTTCAATCAGGTGGTGCTAACATTGCAGCTAGTGCTGCTAAAGGTTTAGGTGGGCTGGTAGAGATTGGTGAAAACCTAACTGGTTCGGAAACAAGCTATGGTAAGCGCATTCAAGAGAACTCTAAGCAATTGCTGGAAGAACGCTTATCTAAGATAGAAGATGGTTTTGGTAAAACAGCTGGTCAGTATGCTGGTGTTGCTGCTGATATTGGTTTGACAGTTGCAAACCCTGCTGTTGCTGCTGCTGTGATTGCAGCTCGTGAAACAGGTCGTGCTTATGCTGATCAAACTCCTAAAGAAGATGAAGATAAGTCAGTTTTAGATGCCGCTCTTGTTGGTGGCGCTAACTACGCTGCTCAGAAGATCCTTCCGGGTATGACTGGTACAGCTTCTACTACTCTTGGTCGTGTAGGACAAAGCGTAGCCTCTAACGCAGTTGCTGGTGCTAAGGGTGGTGCTATTGTTGGTGCTGCTGAAGCTCAGAACAAATATGGGGATGACACTACTCTAGCTAACGTATTAGAAGGGGCTATTGAAGAGGGTGCACTCGGTGCTGCTTATGGTGGGGCGATTGGTGGGGTTCATGGGTTAATAAGCCGTCCTAGCCCTCAAGTGTTTGATCGTACTCCTGAGCATGTTAAGACTGACATTGCTGCTGAAGATGAGGCTATTCGTAAAGCTGCTAACGCTGATGAACTTCGTGAAGCCTATGCTAAAGCTGAGAATGCTAATGCTGCCTCTGCTTTAAACCTTCTGGATGAAAATGGTTTCCGAATCACAGATGCAGTTGCTATGGACTCTCCTGCTGTTCAGCGTATCTTAAATACAGACCAAAGTCGTGCAGAGAAGGCTGCTACGGTTCAGAAAGATAGCTCTAACGTTCCCGGTCTTAATCCTTTAGCTTCTCCTAAGAAGACTCAAGGTAAAGCTTTTGCTGACAATGAGTACAACCAGAAACAAGCTGTGGCAATGAAAGATGCAATGGCTGACTACACTAAAGATAACACCAAAGCCCTTACTGATGTTCTAGACAATCTAGACCGAGAGTTAGTAGCTCTGAGAGCAAGTGGTGATTTTACTGGTAGTGCTATTGACATTAAAAACCGTACTCAAGCTGATCGTGATTTTATTGATGCTTATAAAACTTTTTACAGTGAAGCTAATCGTTTCAAAGCTCGTGATGGTGAAGACCTAAACAACTTCATTGATAAAGCTACTCAGTTGCAGAAGCTCTCTGAAAATGTTTCTCCAGAAATGAAGAAGGCCATTGGTGGATTAAAGAAACTAAAAGGTATGCCTGAAGGTTTTAACCCTATCCAAGATGCTTTCACTCTGAATAATACAGCTAAGTTCATGAGTAACCAAGACCGTGGTTGGACCTCTCTGACTGATGACGGTTTTCGTGAAGCTCCGGCTCCTGTGTTAGTTAAGAATCCTCTCGGTGCAGCCAAGTATGTACTTAACCGCTTTACTTCCGATCGTGCTCGTGCTCAACGTGAGAAGCAACAGTCAGCTAATAGTGAAGCTATCCGCTCTTTGGCTAGGGCTGATTTAGAAGTACAACGAGCTAGGACTCAGGCTGAAGAAGCAAGAGCAAAAATGGAAGAAGAACCAACCACAGAAGACATCAAATTCCGTACTCAAAATGATGCACCTTCCGAACCGGTTCGTGAGGAGCCTTCTGCTACTACTGTGACGGAAGAAATTCCTTCCTCTCCAGCTCCAACTGAAACACCTCTTACTGCGAGGGATTTGGTTGCTCAAAGACGTGCTCTCCAACAAGCAGAGCTTAGACGTCAAGAAGCTGAAGCTGCTCAGGCTCAAGAAAGTGCTACACCAGAACCTGAACCACAGCAAGAAGCTCTTACAGCTAGAGAATTAGTAGCTCAGCGTAGGGCTGTAGCAGAGGCTAAGAAACGTCAAGAGGCAGAAGAAGCAGAACGTGCTAAAGAAGCTCCTGAGGAAGCCGTAGAAGAGCCTAAAGAGAAACCTGAGCCATTACCTGCTCGTGCTCCTAAAGCTCCTGAGAAGGCTCCTGAGCCTGTTAAACCGTCACTTGGTGTAGAGCGTCTAGCTTCTATGTCAACTGCTGCTCGTCAAGCAACGAAAGACCGTGCTGATCGATTTGCTCGTTCTTTGTATTCGGCTGCTGCTAGAGCTAAAGCCACTGCGGAAAACTTCCTTTCTTACAAAGGAGATCCTAAAGAGCTTATGCGTCGTATCCGTCAGGAAGACCAAGCAAACAACACACAGCGTCATGAAGAGATGGCTAGAAATCAACTAGCTTCCCAGCAAGGCATTGCTTCTGCTAAATCTCAACATGTTCGTGCTTCTTTTGCTGATTGGGTGAAAGAACGTGGGTTGCCTTCTGATATCGCTACTAAAGCCTTACGGGCTGAAGAGAAAGGTTTAGGTGGGAACGTCACAAGTCTAGATTCACTGAAGCGAAGAGCTGAGCGTTTATATCAGAAACAAAGAGATGATGAGTTTGACCGCCTCTATCGAGAGGCTCTGGAAGAGAATAAAGCTTTTGATAAGAGAGATGCTCCTAAACTGGTAGACCAGAAGAAAGAGCTTCAGGATGAAATTGGTGCGTTGCTTGATGCTGAACCGTTACGTCCTGCTCAGAAAGATGCTATGCGTAGGATTATGGAAGACTTCGTGGAGAGTAAGTTTAAATCTTCAGAGAGAGCTGGAAGGGTTGAGGCTTTGGAAGTTGGTCAGATGAAGGATGTGTGGGATGGGTTTATTAATACCTATAACCGAGAAGTTAACATGTTCAACAAGGCTAACAAGAATTCTCAATACGAAGCAGCAGCTAAACACTTGCAAGCACGTCAAGAACGTCTTGAGACGCTCCGTAACAGAGCTAAAGCTCGCAGTGATGCTAAGGCAGCCATGGAGGCTGAGAAGCAGTCCTTGGAGGCTATAGCGGCTCAGAAATCAGAGATAGAGAAGATGTTCAAAGAATTGCCTGAAAGTGTCAGAGAGGCTCAGGAAGGGCGTACTTTGAAACAGCTTGCTGCTCACCATGATAAGAACTCTCCAGTACCACCAGAGCGTTTCCGTAGTATCATTGAACGTATTCACAACGCTGAGAGTGATTACCTCGATCGCAAACGTCGTTTGACCGAAGCAGAGGAAGATGCTCGTGAAGCTAAGTGGAATAGGATGTATGAACAGGCTGAGGAAATGGACCGTAAGTTTGATATCGACTCTAGAGTGAAGAGAGATAAGGCTCTGAAGGAAGCTCAAGAACGAGAGAATGACTTAATGGCAGTTCAACGTCAGCGTGACGACATTCATAAGCGTTTGGTCAATACTCTGGAAGAGAAGGGAGTTTCTAGAGAAGATGCTGAAGCATATGCTGGGTCTTACATGGATAATCGGTATGCTTTGTTAGAGAAACCAATGACTCCAGTGGAACATCAGAATGCTCGTGCTCGTATCGAATCTGACGTAGAGAAGTTTGTTAAGAAATACGAAACAGCTACTCCAATCGAAAGAGAGATTGCTAAGGCAACTGGTGATGCAGATGGGAAGGCTTCTGATCTGGATGCAGAAACAGCAAAAGCTATTGAAGATGCTCGTAAAGTGGATTCTGACTTTAAGAAACTTTTAGATGAAGAGAAGGAAATGGAGAAGATTCGTTCGGCTCTACCTGAAGATGAAAGATCTCAGGCGAACTCTGATATTCTGGAAAGTATCAAGAAACAGGAAGATGATTTTGCTAGCAAAGCAGAGAAAGCTTTTATTGAAGGGAAAGATTTGCAGGAGTTAGCAAGTGTTGCAGAAGTTCTAGATAGGGTTCATGGTGCAGACAAGGCTGGTAACAACCGTCGATTTGTACGTGCTCTACAGACTGCTGCCGAGAACAAGAAACGTTATGGGGATAATCCAGTGGCTTGGTTTAGTGCTGATGATTATTCTGCTATTGCGAAACTTGGTGCTGCTTCGGCAGGTGGTAACAAATCTCGAGCACTTGAGAAGATCTTTGGTTCTACAGCAGAACAAGCTAAAGGGAAACTTTTAGGGCGGGATGATGTAGCTAAGATTAGACGTGTGATTGAAGCGAATCCCAATGTTAAGATTCCTTCTTACAAGACAACTACTCGACAAGAGTACATGCAGTTCTTGGAGAAGTATAATGACGAGGGAGAGTTGAAAGTCAAACGTGGTTCTCTGTCTGACAAGTTGGAGAGAGGTAAGCGTCAAGCTAAACTCCGTGTTAGAGTTCGAGCTAAGGAGTAAGCAAGAAAAGCCCCCAACCTGTAAAAAGGAAGGGGGCTTCTTTATTTCTAGATGTTAGAATCCATCAAATTCATCATACATCCCAATTTTCCTCTTCAAAGTCAATCATAAAACCTCCCAATCATCTGCAAATAAATCACCTTGAGATGGAACCCATCCTGGCTGTACAATACCTTGAGCATTCTTTAAAACCAGATGAGGGGCAATATAGAACTGACCTACAATATCAGCTTTTTCGTAAAGAGAACCCGGTAGAGCTTCTTCTACTTCATAACCACCTGCTTTAAAGACAAATTGGTTTGCACCATTCCAACCAGAGCGAGTGACCTTTTTCCCTTCTTTTACTTTAATAAGCGCTGAACTAAAATCCATTTGTTCTCCTAGATTAAATCATAATACTTAATAATATCGGAGAGCTTAAACTCTCGAATGTCATTCTTGTCGTTGTCCCAAGCGGTCATTATCCAACAAGGTTTGCCCCCATTATGATAACGGGAAGAATCAACTGAGGTTCGTAAAGGAATAACGGAGCGGTCTGCAATTTCACCTCTCCAATTACGATAGCTAAAACGAAGAGTTTGTGTCGTAGATACTTGATCATTTGTGCTTTCCTTGTTCATGGATTCAAAGACTTCCTTTTCTTCAGGAGTCTCTAGATTTTTTAAATTCACGTCTTGCATCGTTTTCCTCTTTAGTTTTAATCTTATGGCAAGGCTCTTTGCATAAGACTTGAAAACCATCTTTCTCAACTAAAGCCCTCTCGATGATTTCATCCCAAGTAGCTTCATGGTCCACTGGAACAATAGGCTCTATATGGTCTACTGCTACGTCTTTAAGAGGAGAATCATTACCACACATAGCACACTTATAGTGCATTGCCAGTTTGCCAGTTTTAGGGTTGATTTTACGTTCTGTCTGAGCCTCTTTGAGAGAATCAAACATAGGTTTCCATTTCCTAGTCAGAGAACGAATCCCTGACTTAATGAAGGAGTTGTAGCGAGCTTCAGTCCACTGACCAGAACATCTTGTCTTCTCAGCCTTTGCCATAACCTACATCCATATCAGCGTCTTCCCAAATGCGTTTATTGACTCGGTGTGATTCTTTATCAGCACGAGGGATACGACCTGTGCGACGATCAAATGCTTGGTGCTTAATCTTTTGATCTTTACGAGATTCACGAGTAGAGAAGTTTTCATCATACGAACGATAGTCAAATTTACCCATTATAATATCCTTATTCCCAAGTTTTATCTAACCATGACCAATCAAAGAGGTCACCTTCAGCTTGTCCAACGAAGAGCAATCGAGCGTTTTCTAACATCTTATCTTCTGCTTCTTCCTCGAACCTCTTATAGTATTCCATTCGTATGATATGATAAAGAGTCCACTTATCGAATACCTTCTCAATAAGTTTGATTGCAGCCTTGCTACCAATGCCTTTACGACGCATTACTAGATTGCCACCCCACATCATTTCAACCTTCTCACCACATCCGGGAATGTTATCTGTACTATCCCCGATCAGCATCTGGTAGAAGAAGTTCTGCCATGCTACTTCCTCTGGTACATAGTGAGGAGGTACTTCTTTCTGTCTCTCCCCGCAAGCCCAACGGTAATGCCATCCGGGGGTGATTAACAAATCTTTATCACGGGTGCAAATGATAGTGTTCTTATCACGTCTCTGTCTTTCAGCTAAGGCATCATCTGCCTCTCTCCCAAAAACTTCAACGAATTCATAATTCTCTTTAATGTAATCACTGACATTTTGCCAGTGGTGAGGTCTTTCTCCCGGTGGTCGATTAGCTTTATAACCTTGCTGCTTAGCAATATCAAACCGAAAATTACCACCTTCGCTGAAGTAAAAGATTGTTTTCTCGCAACCAGACCTTGCAATGATTACATCTATTTTATGTTGAAGTCGTTCAATCAAGAATCCATAATCAACTGGAACACGACCTGTGTCTAGAAAAGGATGCTCTTGTGTAAGAGCACCGACTTCATATCGCAGAACATCTGCATCCACAATTGCTACTTCAGGATAGATTACATCAGACATAGAGACCTCTCCGTGTCCCTTCAATAATCCACTCTAAATCCTCAACTGCCTCTTCTACAGAACGGTCATTAAAGAGGAGGTAGGTTGGTAGGTTTGTTCCTTCAATATAAGAACGGGAGTCTCCTTCAAAGGAGCAGCCATCGCGGAGAATCTGAACTACTCGAACATGGAAATGTTTTTCCAGTTCTTCAACTTCTGCTTTAAATCCACCATCAGAGAAGACGATAACATCATTCTGTGATGGGATACGTTGTTGAATACTGCTAACAGCAAGTTTACCCATGCAGGTCTCACCAAACATGGGCTTCAGATAGTTCTCACTAGTTGCAATCATCAAGTCTCGAACTGACTTACCGTCCCATTCAGGACGGCTATGTTCTTTCCACTCACGATCGTTGTACAGCTCCATGAACTCATAAAGAGGTAGACCTAATGCAGCAGCAGCCACTCGATACATAGGCTCCTTAAAAGCCTTTACATGCGGCCTAAACTCGGTGTTACCAAGTGTTTTCTCTAACCAAGAATTAGCGATTGTATCTTTACCACAACCCGGTGGTCCATTCAGAATTACTACTAATGGTTTACTCATTATTGAATCATCCCTTGAAGATCTTCTTTATCAAAGTGCTTCTCTACTACCGCTTCATACAGATCACGATTCTCTGAATAACGACGATAGAAGGTTCCGTGTGAAATTCCCAACTCTTGCTGGATGTGATCATGTGGGATGCCGAGAAAGAGCATTGAGAACATGCTTGCCATCTTACGGTTTTCCATAATGTCACTCAGGTCTTGGAAGAAGAAAAAGATTCTAGATTCCAAGAACGGGTCTCCAGTAGAATCATGCTTATCCATCGCAATCTCTAAAGGACTTTCCCATGAATTCATCTCAGGAGGTCTAAACATATCAGCCTCTGGAATAGAGTAGATACGTCGGTCTCCAACTGTCTGACGATTAGAACGAATCGACCAGATGATATTCTTGACACGATAAGTCATGTGCTCAATATCTTTTTCATCAGTGAGCAGAAGTTCTTCTTGCTTTGCAAATACAAAACGCCAAGCGTTCAGTAACACTTCCTGAGCAACATCCTCTGCCTCGTGATAGTCTTTAATGTCATACATAAAATACTTATGCACAACTTTCCAGTTCTCTCGATAAAATTCATCGAAGGTTGGATAATATTTAATAGGAATGCCATGAATACGATAGCGTGTGGGTGTTGTCTTCTTCTTCATAAGTCGTCCTTAACTTACTTTATGTTAGGCTACACAGAATAGATACATTGCTGTGTCAGGACAAGGGATGTGATCACTAGGTTGCCTAATTCTATCCCATTCATCATCTTCTGCTATATAATAAGCCCAATAAGACTCACCATCGTTGATGAAGAATTTGAATGTTCGTCCCCAAATCTGATTATTATGTTCCCATACTGCATGAAATTGAGTAACACCTTCTGGTATTGTAAGTTCCGCTCTGATCATTGTATTCCTCTCTCCTTGAGAGCTTTCAGTAAACCATTATGGTTAGCAGCACAGGTTGTGTAGTTGTCCTGATACCACTCTAATGTTGCTGCAAATGCCACTCCCTGTGTACTCTGAAGCAAAGGGAGGTCAACATCACACTCAGCTTTTAGGTTTGTTGGTAAGGGCATTAGCTGCCTGCTGTTGTCGCTCGTTGAACAAGCTGACATACTCATCACTAGCACACACATTGTAAAAAACTGGCTTAGTCTTTTCATAATGCATCTCTTTGTAAATAGTTTCCGTGTTCTTCTTCCAGTTAGATAAACCAGTCAGAACTTTCTGAGCCACTTCATCAGCAGCCTTAGCTCTCTCAATCTCAATCTCTTGCTGTTTCTTCTCTTGGTCAAGAGCATTGCTGTCATTTCGATATTGCTCAAACTTGACACCACCAAAGAAAACCAGAGCTGTGAAGATTAAAAAACCTATATTGTTTTGAAGCTTTTCCATTTTAACTCCAACGAAAAAAGCCACCCGAAGGTGGCTAAGCTATTACAAGGAGAGATTCTTAGAATGGGCTATCATCTTCTTCAAAGGTTGATTGCGGCTCTTCATTAATGGTAGGGATGCTTGGAGTAGCATCTTTCTGTTCAGTATCAGAAGCTTTAGTAACTTCACGACCAGCCAGAGGGATATTCTTAGCATCGTTAGCTTGAGTCAAGAGGTTACGTTGGAATGGGAAGATTGCTTGATAAGCAGCTAAGTTAGCGTCAGTCTCAGCATACGGTTCGAAGAAGATCAACTCACTACGAGGAGCACCTACCGCGTCACGATATTTAGTCGGGATTGGAGTGATACTCTTAATAGAGTTTTTCTTCTCACCAGCTTTGTTTACATAGGAATTAACCAGAATGTTAACAGGCTGACCTAACAGCATATCTTTAAACCAACCCAAATCACCTTTCAGTGCTTGAACACTTGGGTCGATCATTTTAATCAGATTTAGAATACCAGAGTTCTTAGCTCGTGGGTTTACATCGAAAGATTTAAACTGGCAAGCAGGACGAGGGTCCAGAGGTTTGCCTTCATTATCAGTCCCTGTTGCATCTACGCCAATCAGCTCAAAAGCTAAGTCCATACGGAAAGCTGGGTTCTTAGGGGTAACTGCTTTGGTCTTAGGGTCAATCCAAGGGTCACGATTGTGAACACCTAAACCTACAACACGAACAATACGTGCTTCGTACTCACCATCAGGGATTACATCGTAGTTGGATTTACGGGATACAGACAGTTCAGGGATCATAGACATATTAATATTTCCTTATATAGATTTAAGATTGTTGCTCTCTTTGAGCGGTTTGTATACTATATACATTACACTTATACAGATAAGGTTCTATTATACTATAACCTTTTTGGTAGTAGATAATGACAAGTAGTAATGTATATATGGTATAGCTAGTAAAGCTATTGCAGGCTTGTATATTGGGCAATCATTGTAACCCTTGCAAGTACCGAAGGGCAGGAGACACCTGCGAGATAAAAATAGAGAATTAAGGAAATCCTTGATTTAGGTTGAGGACTCCTAGGACTTTGATTCTCTATTAAAATCAAAAGAAAACTAATTAACTTACCATTCAATAAACTGATTTAAGTTAGTATATTTAACTTTACTCTGATATTGTAAATTAGATTCTCTCTGTTTAGTAAGAAGATTAAGTTCTTCTTCCTTTCTTTTCTCAAATTCTTTTCTAATTTCTTGCAGAGACACAGCTCTGTAATCAATTTGTTCCATTGAAGTACAAAAGTATCTCCAATCTCTGATAGTAGAATTATGAGTATGAGCATAGATATTATACTTTCCTCTCATTTCATCAGAGTGAATAGGAATATGAGTTACCCAAAATTCTTTGTATTTATAATCACCACTGATGTGTCTAAAGACTTTCATCATATCAGGGAGAAGTTCTAATCTGTCATGATTTCCTAAGACAAGATGTTTCTCTCCCTTTACTTCAGCGATAATATCAAGTGCATATTTCTCAAACACCCAATCACCTGTAAAGAAAGTTTTATCACGTTTAGTAACATGGTCGAACGCTGCTAAGATAGCTTTGTCATGTTCTTCAATACTACTAAACTTCTTTCTAAAATTACAGATGTTACGATGGCCTAGGTGACCATCACCTGCAAAATAAACTTCAGCCATTCTCGTATGTGTCCTCATAATATGAGTAGTTGAAGGATTCAGCTTTCGTTTCAGCCTCCTCCATATCGTCTGTTTCCAGAATCACTTTCCAGCCAGAACCTTCAGGATACTCAGCCCCTTCGTCTAGCCAGACTTTATACCGTTTAGATAGTGCAACCATCGCAGATATAATCTCCACTCAAGGATTCTTGTAAGAGACGAGATTGCTCATCGGCATATAAAGCATCAATTTCTTCCTTGAGCTTTGCAAGCTCTACAAAGTTGATAAGTTGCCCATAATCTGTCGCATCTGTGATAAATTGAAACAAACCTGTCGCATCATTTTTAATAATATATTCATTAGACATTATAGCAACTCCCTTTGTTTACTGTTGATAACAGTCATCGCTGTTACTGGGTTGTTTGTCCCGAGATACTCTAGAATAGGGACGCCTTTAGTTGGTTTGTCGGCCTCTACATAATTCTTAACCTTGCCACCAAGCACCGCTAGAGAAGCCTGAGCTTCTGCTTCATCAGTGTGAACTCGGTCAACTGTCTTCTTTCCAATTGTGTAAGTGTGAACGTAAATCATTTAACTTCCTCAATATCGACTAATTCAAAACTTCCTATTTCTTCAAGTTTGATAATCTCTTTAACCTTCTCAACAGCTTTAATAGGGTTTTCTTCTTCTACAACTTTACACCCTGACACTTCAAGACTTCCTGTTCCACGAAGGTATAAATTTAACTTATAAACTACTTTGTAGTATTTCATCGTGCTCCCAATTTCTTTCATAATATCCAGAGTTGTAGTTTAGGGCGCATTTCTCGGCCTCTTCTATGTCGTCTGTGTTTAGGATATTAACCCAACCACCAACTTCATCAAAACCCTCTTCTTCTTCATTAAACCATACGCTGTATTTCTTCATCTTGATAAGACTCTCCCCCAATCCTTGATGTAACAGCGACCGTCAACCCACTTGGTCTCTGATTTAAACTCTTTTGAGATTCGAGTCTCGCAATCTTCTTTACTGTAATCTCCAAGAGCATCCATCGCCCAAAGAAACAGAGCAATTACAATAGACCAGATTAGAAACTTCTTCATCGTATCACCAGAGGCTCTTCAGAGTATACAGGAGAGGCTATTTCTACCGGAGGTGCTGCTCTAAGGTCATTAAGCCTTACGCCCTTCAGCATACCATCTAGGTGGTCCATTTTAGGGATACCTACAGGGAAGTCATCAATCCAAACATCCACAAAGAAACCCAAGCTCTGGGTGACGGAATCCTTCTGAACACCGTTGCAAAAGATAACAGGAATATCTAGACTTGCTGCATCTGCTAGAAGCTCCTCATTTGAATACCCATTGGGTTGAGCAAAACGATAGGTGACAATACGTACATCATGTCCACGAGATTTCATAAGACCTACAATGTGGGTCCACATCTCTTTGTCCACTGTAAAAGTATCATCATAATCTAAACCAATATTCATATTAGCCTCTTAGACAAGAAAAGCCACCCGAAGGTAGCTTATTTATTCTGTGTTTCCAGTTCGCTGATACGAACTTTCAAACCGTTAATCTCAGCCTGAGCAGCTTCTAGTTTAATTAGAGCTTCTTCAGCGTCAGCTTCTGTTTGAAGAACCGCAGTGGTTAGTTCGTATAAAGCTTGGCGGAGAGAGTCTTTGCCCATAGCATGAATCTGTGCAACAAAGAATTGCTTACCTTCCGTGGTTTCCAAAGTCTCTTTTAATTCTTTAGATGTTAAAGTCATCATTACTCCCTTTCATAAATTTTAAGAACTGTACCGCCATCTGCTTCAATCTGAGCAACTACTTCATCGCGCTCTTCATCAGAATAAACCAGTTGGTTGTGAAATTTGCCTGTACTATCTTGGAAATATACATTCCATTTTGGAGCAGGTTTACGAATCAAATCCATCATTGATCTTTCTCCTCTCGTTCAACCCATGTACGGAAAAGCTCCCCATACACTTTGGCATCATCAAAACGTCCTTCTTCCTGTGCGAGTTTTTGTTGCTTCAAGCACCATTCAGAACTTTTTACTTCTTCCACTTCCTTGTCTCCTTAAAAAGAACTAATCAATAAGACTAGTTCATTTCGTAATACGATTCAGCTCTTCCACGGGAGGTTGATGGTTAAATTCTTAATGGAGAAATCTTTATCAGGAAACTCTTCCATTAACTCAGCCGCTTCTTGAATAGCTTTTCTTTCTGTGTTATAGATGCAGAAATGTCCATTACAGCAAACAATTGCATCTTTTGCTCCCGTAATGGCCCATGTTTCATGTACATGTCTAGTCATTATTCCTCCACTACAAATTAGTGAGTGTGATTCCAGTTTAACCCAATCTTACAGTCAGATGCCAGAGGGCATTCCATTTTGAGATACTCACCTGCTTTACGAACACACTCTTCAGTGAGGGTACGAAGTTTGTTAACATCGTCACGATGTACAGTGAACTGGCCTTCATCATGCATGTCAATAACCTTCGCACAACGAACACCATCACGCTCAATCCATTTATTAAGGAATAGCATTGCATACTTCATAACAATCGCCCCAGCGCTCTGTAAGAGAGTATTTAAGGCTTTATGAACCATAACCTTTCCAGTTGCATCTCTTCTCATTGTAATACGACGTCCATCCACACCGTAGATGTATCCACTTTGTGCTTTCTCTGTCATACGTTCAATAAGAATTGCAATACAAGGATTCTCTGCTAAGAATCTTGCCCTCATGACAGCTCCTTCATCAGAGCCACCGCCTACGATGCTTCCTAACTTAGCGTCACCAGCTCCGTAGTTGAATGCGTAGATAAATGTTTTAGCATTATCACGAGTAGGAAGGCCAGCAAGTTTTTGGTTATGTGAGTGAATATCTCCTTCTAAAAGAATATCTCTGTACATAACAGCAGAAGCTAGACCGCGTTCAGCTTCTCGTTTCTTAGCCGGGTTGTTTTCTCGCTCTGCTTCAGCGAGCATCTCACGACATTCTTTAATAAGGTAGTGAGCTAGCATCCTCAGCTCAAGACCAGAGCCATCGTAACCTAAGAAGATTTCACGACCAGCAGGAACATAGAACTTATAGGCACCTACAGGTTTGTCTTTCTTGCCCGGTTTTCCCACTTCGTAGATAATGTTAGTACCTTTTCGTACGTAACACCCATCAGGGATATGGTTGGTAATGATGAAAGGATGGTTATGACTATCGTCTGAGGAATAGTCAGATTGAAAAAGACTGCGGCACTCGTGACCAAACAAACCGCGAGAAGGAATATTAACAACAATGCGATGTTTAAAACGAAATGTCGGAGTAGCGCAGCTATTAGCTTCGGCGGACAACTTACCATCTTTACGTTCCTTGTCGATAAGCCCGCTAATCAAACCTAGCCTGTGAGCCGCTACAACACGTCTCTTAAGCAAGCTTCCTACACCCCCTAGCTCACCCCCAAGCCCCTCTTCAAGAGTCTCCTCAAGGTTTGTAGGGGCTGTGGGCCACTTGTTTGATGTAGCCAAAGCTTTTTTGATTTCATCAAAGGTTACAGGTTTCTTCCTATTCGGATTAAGACCTAAACCACTGACGTAGGCTTTCATGTAGTTGACAGTGTGATAACGGAAATGTTTATCCAAAAATCTTCGGATATCAGCATCTATCATCTCCGCTGTCTGTTTCTCTTTAGCATTACCTCGAATCCAAGCAGAATACCATGCAGAGTATGTACCATACTTCTTCATAGCTTTACGGATTTCAAATGTATTCCAAGGTTTCTTAGAATAATTCCACTCTGGAGGTATGAAGCCCTCATCCATCAAGGCTTCTTTAATACGTGCATCTTTCGATGGGTCGAAGTCTACATACTCAACGCAAGTAAACGCCCCACCGATATCTTCTCTTTTAAGACCAACCCTATCGCAATAGAGCTGAGGCCACTTCTGTAAAGCACCTGATTTCTTAAAAGGCTTAGCATAAGTTGAACCATCCACCCGCATTTTAGGGAGGAGAGGAATCAGTTCTTTATCAATATTGACAATAATCTCTTTGAGAAGGTGAACAAACCACCGAGCGTTTCTTCTGTTGAAGTTGACTCCATGCTTCGCTTGTTTTGAGATTATATCAGCGACTGTCATCTCCGTTATGAAAGGTAACTTATCAGGGTTATCCATCACCCACTCCTTATAGTTATTGGTATATTAAGTCTGTGAATGCTTGGTTGTCTTCAACAATATCTAAAGCTTCATATGAATCAGCCAATTCATCCACATAAAAGACTGCTGGAATATCTTCTGCTCGCTGTCTACGAGATTCCCTTTGTTCATTGATATTTCTTTGAACCTGTGCAAGTTTCATACCCCACACCTGCTCATACAACTCTGGATATTTGTCACTAACCACTACATAATTTCGAGCTGGTTGGTTTCTATTAATCTTCGCTGTCAACTCAATAAACTGGCGAAACTCTTGAATAGAGAGGTTGTCATGAATATTATCCCATTTGAGAACGCAGTGACGTTCTAGGCGTTGAGGTACTGGCATAACTTACTCCACTGTCGGGAATGGTTTTAGGTTGTTCATGGCTGTACGAACATCAGCACAGATTTCAGGATCACGATAAGAGAGGAATTTACCATCCTTACCACGAATCATTACATTAGTCCGTGCTGTTTTATTAGGCAATAAAGAAATCCCTCCAATAAGATGATTGGTAGGGTGTTGTCCTTGATTAACCTTGTAGTCATGAGTCTGAGCGTCACCATTAAAGAGATGATCACGAATTTGGATTAAGCTAATCTTCATATTATGCACCAAAGTTAGGGAAAGGTTTCAGATTTTCAATAGACTTAGCAATACGCTTAGGAACAGCCTTATCACGGAAGGAGATGAACTTTCCATCAGGACCACGAAGGGCTACATTAGTACGAGCTGTTGTTTTGTTAAACTGAATCATCTCAACAGAGCTTGTAACATTTTCTACAGGAAAAGTATAGCTCTCAGTTGTGTTCAGAGAAGGGAGGAAATCAGTTACAGTGATGTAAGTTACTTTAGACATATTTATTACCTTAGGTTCTATAAAAGAAAAGGCCACCCGAAATGGGTAGCCTTATATCAACTTGAGCTTAAAGCTCCTTTGCGACCGCCTGCTGATTTTCCAGCACGATCTCCACTTTTGCCGCCGTTCGAGCGATTTCGAGAGACTGATTCAACACGTAAGTTACTTGACGCATTAGAACCTCCCGACTTGATTGATCGTTTGTGTCCAACATCTTTACCTCGGACAGCAGCTTTTCCATCGCGCTTTTCAACGATGCGACGTGCACGGTGGCGCTGAGCATCTCCGCTCTTGCTACCAACGCCGGTCTCACCCCTTGCGATTGCAGTTCTTCGTTCTTGTGCATAATCACGTTTCGCCTTATCGGTCATCATAACTCCTTAATATATCAGTGTACACTAAGGAGTATACATTATGTTTATGATTTTTCAGATTCCATTGCTTTGACAATAGCTTTACAGAAACCTGAACGAACAATATCATCCGACTCACCATCTACTAGAGCGGCAAATTCAAACAATTTGTGACGGTAAATGAAATCAGTAGCCCAATCTAGGCCACTCTCACCACGCATATCGTGCTGGTTAGTGTCTCCCATACAGAACATCTGAGAGGTTTCGCCAAGACGTGTCATGATTGAATATGCTTCATCAGGAGTAGTGTTCTGGAACTCATCAACAATTACGATAGCATCGTTGAATGAGCGACCACGTAGATATTCCAGAGGTACGAACTCAATATTACCATTACCGACTTGACATTCGTAGAAACCTTTACCGTAGCGCTGAGTAATAACATCAACAATTGGCATTAGGTATGGTTCAAACTTCTCACGAAGCCCACCGGGAAGTAATCCAAGACTGTTACCCATACCAACAGCAGGTCGGCTTAGGATAATCTTCTCAACCTTCCCACTCTTCAGAGCATCAATTACTGTAGAAGTAATTACGAAGGTCTTACCACATCCAGCAGGAGCGTCTGTGAATACAACCTGTTTTGTTTTGATTGCATCAAGCAATTCACTCTGGAATTGGTTCTGAGGTACTACCGGCTTAGCAAGAACTACTTCTTCAAATTCCCGCTTTCCTTTCTTGGTGACGAGAGCTTCACGACGTAATTCTCTCCGTGATGCTTTCCGAGATTCTCTACGACTCATTTCCTACCTCCGTGTTCTTCATACAAGAAGCTACAGGATTTACACTCTGAGCAACGGATACCTATAACCTTAATTTCGACAAACTTCTTATTCTTCCCTTTAGTCGGGGAGCCTTTGGCAAGCTCTCGTATTACTTTCGAGTCTAGATGGAGAAGAGTTGATTCACATTTAAAACATTTCAGATTGATTTGTCCTTATGTAAACGGTATACTTCAGTAGCCATACAAGCAATACGCTCGTCGTGTGGGAGATGCATACCAGTAGAGCCGTTCCATCCTTCGAACTCTGAATCAAAGAATCCAATAGGCTCGGGATACATCTCTTGCAAGGTGGTTAAGTCATCAGCCACTTGTTGCCACTTATCATCAGACCAGATTGGGTCATCCAACCAATAATACAAATAGGAATGGATAAGCATCTGCGTTCTGTGTCGTTTAATCACTTCAGCAGGACTAATCTCGTTTCCGTTACCAGTCCTAAATGTATTATCATTGATCATTTAGATAACCTTGTGCTTGTAGATGCTGGGGTTGAAATAATGCAACCAGTTTATATATTGTTTCTGTTCAAGGTAGTGTCTGCAATCATGACAAAAAGCATGACCCAAACCTGTTTCCTCGTTCAGCTTGAAGTTGATAAGAAGCTTCTGCTTTTGACAGAAGCTACATGCTTTAGTGGGCTTCACGTAGTGCATCCCATGAGATTGGGAAGAGTTTACGAAGCTCTTCATCGACCGTTGATGCGAATAAACGCACTTCGTATTGAGCATGATCTGACAGTCGCTGACGACATAACTCTGACCAGCCATATAAAGAACCTGTCCACACCCACTCAGTGATCATACCTTGAGGTAGAACGAATCGAGCTTGCTCTGGAGCGATGAACTTAATCAACTCATCATATGACTCAAGAGCTGTTTCATATGCCCGATTAATCAGGACTAGTGCAGAGTTTTGTGCTCCTGTGGTGAGGAGATTCCCCGCACCTGCATGGAGGTCCGAAGGTCTTTCAAAAATCTCTTTAGGGATGAAGAGTTCAACTGCTCCATCTTTATACCTCCGGGACATTTCGTTCCACGAGAATCCAACTTGGTGTTTATTGAGTTGTCTAGCAATTGCAATTGGAGCCTTACACCGAAAGGTGATTTGAGGGTGTCGAAAAGGAGTCACATGACGTTCCCGAGCTAAGAATTTAATCAACCGCTCGTCACGTTCGTTCAGATCACCATCTCGTGTCACACCAAAGGAAACCCTTGCTGCATTGACCACAGATTTGTCGGAACCCATGTGCTCTACCAGTGTTGCTTTTAAAAAATCAGACATACTTCAACTTCTCCTTGTTGTAAACTTCTTCTGCCTCTTCGCAAGAAGCAAAAGTCCCTAAATGTATATTCTTACCTTTGACGCCAATGATGGCTCGGTATCTATCACCAGAAGTTGTCTTACGAAGATACACACCCCTAGGAAGATTTCCTATCTTGCTATCAACATCATACTGCTTTCTGTTATGGCAGTTAGTGGATGGATTTACATCTCTTAGGTTATCAATTGAATCATTAAGTTTGTTCTGGTCGATGTGGTCAATTTCAAACTCAGGAAACTTTCCATGAACAAAGAACCAAGCAAGGCGACAAGCTCTGTAGCTTTTCCCTTCATACTCAATATAACGATAACCTAGAGAAGATACATATCCAGCTTGATTCCCTTTAACCCTTCGACCTTTTGTGTTCTTCCAGAAGAAGGCTCCAGTCTTAGGGTTATATTCCAAGTCATCTTGTATCATCTCTTCCTTAATAATGAATCTTTTTATAAATCAGATTGCTTCCACTTTCTGTTTCAATCCCTTTCTGGATTGTAATCCTAGAAGCACCATTGTTAACAATTTTTAAAGCTCGCTTAAAGCGGCGAGCCTCTCTCCGTGTTGTGTATGAGGAGAAGCTAGGGATTGTGCTATCAAAATTAAACCACTTAACTACCCAAAAAGTAATCCAAGGTTTCTTTTCCATATTAAATACCTTTCAGAGCTGTATCTAAAAACGCACGGAGGTTTGATTCAGTTTGCATACCGGACAAGCTGTAGTGAGCACCACTGTTCATATTAGGAACCACAAAGGCTGGGATACTACGAACACCATATTCAATGGCTTGTTCTCGACCATCACCTTCAGTGATATTCACTTCTTCAACCTCTACGTTGTAATCAGCTACAACCTTCTTAAACACAGGAGCCATAGCTGCACAAGGTGCACAGGAATTACTATAAAACTTAATTACTTTACTCATTCTATTCCTTGTTAATAAACAGATTGATATGACGCTGGGTAGCAGGAACAACAATAAAAGACTTATACTGCCCTTTTGCTAAATCATGGGCAATCTTCTTCGTCTGACCAAGACCCATTACACAGCCACTAACAATAATGGCATGTGCTTGTAATTCTTCAGGTAGGTTTAGTTTCACTCTTTGGGTTCCTTATAGCATACAAAGAATAATAACAAGAGGTAGTGTTATAGCAAAATGTACCAGAACAACACTACCAAGCTTGATAGCTTTAACATCCTCTTCTGCTGGGTTTTCTTTAATTGCTAAATTTCGGGCTTTATATATAACAGTACCAACTATTAATGACCACACGGCCCACACAATCAGTGAAATCATATCAAACCCTTATGCAGTCAACAGGTGGAGAAGGAAAGGAATGACAACAGAGAAAACTACCAGAGCAATGCTACCATGTTTAATAGGTTTAGCATCATTCGGATTCTCTTTAAGCATCTGTTTCTGAGCCAGATAAACGATACCACCAACAAGAATTGCCCACACAGACCATACGATTGCTGAAAACATATTCATATCCTTATAAAGAAGTTCGCCCCACCTCTTAAACAAAGAGACAGGGCGGAGGTTTGATTAGTAAGACACATCGCCACTAGAGTGGGACATGTTGCTCTTGACGAAGTAACAGAACTTGCCAAGACCTTCATTAATTTCTTGAAGCATACTCTGGTCTACTGGATAGGTGCACAAGTCTGAATCAAACTCATCCATCTTTTCAATGATACACATTAGAGTCATGCACATGTCGGAAAGCATACCATCCATGTCGAGATCAGCATTACCTTCTCGGAACCAAGCACAACCAAGATAGCTACTAGCTGTTGCATCCACTTTAATACAGTGATAACGCATTCGCTCTGCTACCCGATCACCAGTTTCACGAGCATAGTCTTCTAGTTCATCGAACATACCATGAACACCTTGGAAACCAGCTCCAGAGACGTTCCAGTGATAATTCTTTGCTTTGATGTGTAGAAGCTCAAGGTTAGCCTGCACACCGCATAGGATGTGCTCTAGATTGTTACCGCTGATCAGTTTATTCATTCCCTCTAGACGAGAGATAGAAGAGTCGGTTGTAGAGAATGGGTTGCTAGAACCCACTCGTGTCAGTTCTGGTAAGTCGAAGACATTATTATGCATTTGGAGATTCTCCCTCTAAGTTAGTTGAGTTCGCTACATTGCGTTCAATATTATCCATTACTTGCTGGGTAATAACGATGCAGTTCTGTGGGTCTACAGACTTAGAACGCCCCATTTCAGGGTCATACACCTTAACACGCTTGGCTGTTGAGCCAGTAACTTGCAACACTTTGAGAAGATAACCTTGATTTCCAATAGACCATGCAACAACATCACGATTCTTGATATAACGACCAAGCATATCCCGATGGTAGAACTGCTGCATAACTTTAGCTTTGCTAATCTCTTCAGATGGCGGGGCCACTTTACTCAAATCTAACATAACTCTCTCCTGTTTCATACAATATTCTTATACTGTATATACATTTGAGAGTTATCATATCTACTACCAACTAGTAATAAACCTTGCTGGATATGAATCCAGCACTGTTATGGATATTTTCAATCCAACGATGAATCTCCACCTTTTCAGCGATTCCTAAAGCTTTTGTAGCTTTTATGGTTTTCTTAGCAAGACGAGCCTCTTGTCTTGTGTTGAATAATTGAATACAATCACCACCAAGAGCTTTGTTAGCCCATTTAGTACGAACTGCCCATAATTTATCCATTAGTAATGTACCTTTCCGCTGATATAGAAACGACCTGATTTAAAGTCTTGAGCTTTGTGGATAGTGATCTTATTAATTGTGCTTTCACAACTTAACAAGAACTTCTTATGAGCGCGAGCTTCTTGACGGGTATTCCTAATACCCATTGACTCTGTACCACTGCTCCAGTGAATACGAACTACCCAACGTCTTTTCATTGTTCCAAACTCCATTATCTGTCAACCGATTTAGGGACAAACTGCATTACACAGACCTAACTACGAGGGAGATTTATTTCACAAGCGGCTCTTCTCGTCTCAATCTTAACGCTAGAATCTGGCCCAACGTTAGATATAAACACCCCCATAGCAAATGCCCCAACTACAAAACCAATAGCTAAGTAAGTAGCTTTTTCCTCTTTCATCTTGGTTATACACCCTTAGATGCAACTACACCATTACTGCCATTGTATCGACCCTTCACTGCATAGGAATCATCACCAGCGTGAGAGTGTTCAAACATAACCATCTGACCAACACGCATCCCAGCACGAACTCGTAAGCTGTGGTTGTGGGTAACGTTATGGAATTCAAAGGTTAGCTTACTGCTGTTAAACCCTGCATCAGCCCAACCGGCATGGAGGTGGTTCAAACCACAACGAGCCATTGAGGAGCGAAGTACAAACAGACTTGAGATGTTATCTGGAAGGTTAAACTCTTCCATTGAGTGAGCTAAGAAGAACTGTCCCGGAGTGATAACGATACCATCTTCAGGGATTTTTACTTCTTTCCACTTGAGGTTTTCTTTAGCATCAATGTCAACAATGCCGTCAGCCTGTTCTTCAACAAGGATAGTATCACCAATACGGATATCCACGCTAGCAGCGTTAACATATTTATGCTCCGCATCTAAAAAGCCATTATCAATAACGCTGTGTAATTCTTGAGAACCTAAAAGACTCATGAGTTTCTATTTCCTTGTACAGATGATGCCAAATTATTAATCATGTTACGAGCTGTTTCACGAGATAGTGTAACACCTGCTAAGTTGTTATGAAGCTCACCAGATAGCTCACGAGCAGCAGCTCGAAGTTCTGTACCAAGTGTAGTATCGGAGTGAGCCAAACCATTACGATGACTATAAGGTCGAGGAGCTTCGTTAGCGTCATTAGCCAATGATGCAAAACCAATACGAGCAGCTTCACGAGCCGCTATAGTTGACACTCGATCTTCCGTAGGGGTTGGCAAATCACCAACTTCTACACGTTCTATATCACCAGCACGTAGACCCTGAACAACTGAGCTTACTGTTTCCCATGAACGACGAGAACGCTGTAAATCACCCATTGACGGAGAAGGAATAGGACGAGCAGTTCCTCCTTGGACATGCCATGTACGAGTATCCATTCCAGAAGAGCGTGCACTACCAAAACTGCCAGTGAAAGTGTCACGAGGTGCCATTGTAGGAGGAACTGCGAATCTTTCCTGTTGCCAAGAATCGCGTCTGTTAGTTCCCGGAGTCCAAGGTTGTTCAATTGCTTCAGCACCGATAGTAACTAATCCACTAGACCATTCTGTCTGTAGGTTAACTTCTTCATCAAGATAACTACGACCCCTTTCCTGAGGAATGTTTAATACAGTTTCCATCATCTTCAGGGCATAATGACGACGTTGATTCTGATATAAGTTTACACCAGCCATAGGTCCAACTAGATCGCTGATAAGATGAACTTCTGGCTCACCAAAAGCACCCATCGCAAGGTGCATATATTCGGTAGAACTGCTGTAAACTGCAACAGTTGCTTCAGGCCACTTTTTGTGGACATACTTCATTTCACGACTTGTCACCACAGGAATGTCACGAGTGTATGACATTGCAAACAAACCTTCGTTTGACACATACAGATTACCAAGAGTCATAAACCCTTGACAGATCATAGGAAAGCGACGGCTTAAAGTATCCATATCCAAAGGTAGATTAATCATCATCTGGATTTTAACTTGATCAATCTCAATTTCCAGAATCTCTTGGAAAGTGAAAAGCGCTTCAGCATAGGTTGTCCCGTTAACAGGCTGAATTAGTCGAGATGTAACCTGAAGCCCCTTACTTTCTGTCCAAGATAAGAAGTTGTCAAGGAATAGTGCAGCATTACCTACGTTAGCAGGGCTGTTTTCTTGACGAGTGTTCCAACGAAGCCCTCCTTGAACTAGGAAGATATCAACATCATTCGGAGTTCTATTTTGAAAGAACGTATCACGGATAGCACCACCTGCAATAACAGGATAGATGCCATCAGGGACTACGTTATCTCTGATCAAATTACGAATCAGGTCAAGCCCTACACTGAGGGCTTCTCCTTCTTGAAGGTTCAATTCAGATAGTGGAATCTTAATCATTTCTACATTTTCCAGTTGAGAGATGGGGGATTCTTATAATCAAATCCAGCCATTTGGCAAAGACACATGTAAACCTTAACTGTCAAGTTAACGTCTTGTTCACAATACGTGAACATGTCTTCAGTGAAAGCATCCCATGCTTCTTCCTGTTCACCATAGTCACCCTTCAGCTCTCCCAGAAATTCGCCCCATTGCTTGAGGCCATGACCGCGAGGTCCATGTCTAGGGTCGCCTTTGGGATATTCTGGACTGTCACCAATACGGTCAGGCTTGAGGTATCGACTCAGGCACAGGGTATCAAAGACATTAAAACGAAAAGGTATCACATGAGAGTAGAATTTAAACAAAGCAGGAAGGTCAAAATCAATAATATTGTGACCTATTACTACATCAGCTTCTTTCAGTTTGTGTAGTGCTTCTTCAATTTGGTGAGGGCGATACCCCCACCGTTCTCCAGACAGTACATCAAATATCCATATACACCAGACATTCTGAATACCATCATAAAGGTTATCACCTTCAATATCAAACGCATACAGTTTCTTTACCACGGACGTGCCTCCCCTTCTTGTGAAAGTAAGGAAGCTGCATCTTCTCCGTTGGTGACTGTAAACGGATTATCTTCATCAACTTCATGATCCTCTCGTTCCACAAGACGACCTGTTTCGTTAATGTATTTGGTATAGCAAACCCCTGTCTGTCCGTAGTTACGCTCTTTGAGCAGACGTATGATTGACAAGTTTTTACCTAACCCATCCGCTTGCTTATTACGTTCGAAACCGATAATACATTGACACCAGCGCATTAATGAACGTGAACCAGTAAACTGTACTTCTTTAACCTGACCACCCTCTTCGTGAGGAGCACCACCTGCCGGAGCGTTCAAGTGAGATAACACAAAAGCAGTGAAGTCTAATTCCTTACACATACCAGCAAGCTCTGAAGCAATCTTACTGATTTCTGTATTCACTTCGGATGGAGTTAAGTGAGATACTAATGCAGTGATGTTATCAAGGATGATAAACTTACACTGATTCTCAACTACCCAAAAGCGAATACACTGCTTAATGTCTTCCCACTCGTTCTGCCCAAAGTTGTCGTACAAGAAAAACTTATCAGCGTATCGAAGTGCTTCATCTCGTAGCTGGCTTTCTTCGTACTCAACATCTGGTCGGTGGAATGGAATAGATGCAGATTTACCTGCAATGTTCTTAACAGACATGCCTACCTTCTCTTCCAAGAAGAAGCCACCACCATTAAAACCATGCTCAAGGCAAAGCCATGCTACCAGTTCGTGTGCGATTAAGGTTTTACCTGAACCAACACCACCGCCGATTGCAACCATCTCTCCCCAACGAATACCGAAAGTCATGTCGTTAAGAGTTTTCCACGGATAAGGGATACCCCACTCCGCTTTCTTCAGAGCATCTTCAAGGCAATCAAAAACTGTAACAGCGCCGGCAGGAGATTCCCGCTTAGCTGAATATTTCAGATTGTTGAAAAGCTCTTGACCTCTCCCTGCAAGTAACATGTCGTTTGCATCTTTGATTTCCTTTTCTTGTCCGTTATAAGTGAACGTACCTTTTGGAATCCTTGCAAACTTAACATGCGGGTACAGAGAACGACCCTTAGTTAAAGCAATCTCACCTGCATCATCATTGTCCATGCAGAGTACAATCTCCTCGAAACCATTAATAAAATCACGGTTTCTTGATAATACAGAAGAGATTGAACCTGCACCGAACGGAAGAGAGACGCAAGCAGGTTTGATGTTAGTTGCGTTTGTGAACGCAGTAAGTACGTGGAATCCAGACATACAAGAGAGTGGGTCTTCGAAGATGAAGAGCTTCTTATTGTAAACATCGCCACGTTGTGCTTGAGCCATACCAAACAAGTCGGCTTCTTTCACATTACCTACATAATAGAACTTCTTGCTATCTAGAAGTTTTACTTCATATCCAACAATGTTCCCATCACGTTCACGAGGGAAGAAGTAGCTGTCAGGAGTTTGACCATCTGTTTGGCTTAAACCAATACGGCATCCATAACGTTCAGATACAGCTTTAGGAATTAAGCGACGAGTCAACTCTCCCTGAGGAAGCTCTAAGCAATCGTCTAAGACTTCTCGGAGTTCTTCAGGGGACAGCTCTTTCTTTTCATTAGGAGTGGGCGTCGTTCCTTTCTCGAAGATTTCATACGCACCACATCTGTTACATGAACCCCACTCCTCACCGGACTCTTCATTTCGGAAGAGAATCATGTGATTGCGGGTCTTATCACGACCATGAGAGATACACTCTTTACAGCCTGTGTCTCCCAAAATGATCTTTGACATGCTCTATCCTCCTTGGAATTCCTTGAGCAATCTTCTTAATAAAACGATCGTATTTCTTCCCACACGTCATCTTGCAAGTTTCGGAAACCCTGCAAGGTTTGCTTTGTTCTGTGAATAAATTCTTCAGAGTGCTTATCAGGTGTGAGCATACTGACAAACTTTTCATAGCGATTAATCTTCCACCGCATCTTTAAGTAGTCAGATTCAAGCTTTCTTAATTTCTGCCTGTCAGTTACTGTCATCCTTCTCACCTGCCAGATATGCTGTCCAGTCACCCGATTCAACCAGAACATCTTGTTCTTCGTCGATGTGATAAATCCACGCTTCCACAGTTTCACCGCTGTCCAATAATACTGGAATCAGCGTACGCTTGTAAAAAGTGTATGGGTTATCATTACCACGATGGCCTTCCAGACCGTCATACGGACCTTCCAGACCAGCTTGGGTTGTTTCAAAGACTTCTACACGAACAGGCTTACCATTGCTGTCATGCTCCAAAGATACACTTGGGAAGTATGCTGTGCAATATTGATACAGGTTACAGTTGTTTACTGTCCACCCTTCCCCAATAGACACACCACCAGCACGAGCATTGATAGCGTGGTTGTGTTGACCTTTTCTCAAGCTTCCGTAAGTTGCAACTAGTACTTTATCAGACATTATATTACCTTTTAGTGTTTCAGTTAAATTCGAACTAGCCTCCTCTTTCGAAGAGGCTAAAGCAAATTATTCTACTTCGAAGTGTTTGATCACACCAGTTAATACATCAGATTGGAACGTACCTACTAGCTCTGTACCTCGGAAGAAGTTAACACTTGTTCCAAGTGATTCAAAGCGATCTGCTTGAATGTCCAGAGATTGAATATTTCCTTCTGCTGACATTGTACGAAACATGATTGTGTATTTATTCACAGACTTGTTACTCCCTTATCTGCTTGTGCAATTGCGATGATACGCTCAGCACATTCCATTGAATATTTATCACCTCGTTTGAGGAAGGTGATGATTGCAGAGAACTGATTACCAATCATTCTCTTATTTGTGATACCGAACTCTTCACAGAGTTGGTTGATAGCTTTACGAGAGCCTACAATCAGAGGCTCTTTTTCTTCGGTCATTCCACGGCTGATCAAATCTTCGATAGACAACATTACAAATTCCTTTTTGTTTAATTTAATTACAGAGTTACTGCTACTTCGCTACCTTCAACATTGACAGACTCTAACTTGCGAGGGTTATGAATCTGGACTGGATTGACCGGAACGTTCCAACCACTGCGGTAGAAGTTACGACCATCACAGAATAGGATGACATTGGCAGACATTGCATTCGGTTGCAGGTTGTTGTGGACATGACGGATATTTGCAATCCAGTAGCCACGAGACAAAGTGTAGCCAGTAGGTGCATTACGAATAGTTTGAGTATTCATCTGACCTTCCAGTTGCATTTCTTCAGGAACCACATCAACTGAATCAATCGGCTGTGCTACTTGTCCTTCCAGTGCAAAGTTTTCATCATCAGCACTTTCAATATCATCCACCAACTCACCGTCTCCATCTTCAATCGGAGTCTGGTAAACCACTTTATACTGAGGAGTATAGAGAGGGTTTTGAGCTTTAACAAACTCAAGAATGTTATGACGGTAGGTATCCAGAGTTGTACCAGTCAGGCCCGGTGCTGTATTAACTTCCAGTACCCACGCTTCTTGACCTTTGGTGATAATATCAACTGCACCGAAATCCAGACCCATTGATTCAACAGCTTTCACTGCATTGATCAGAGAGGCGTCATTCGGAGCATCTGTGAAGGAGCTTGAGTAAACCCAGCCAGTGTGGTGATTACGAATATCTTCACGATAGTTAGGGTCTTCGCGATAACCATTGCGACGAATCTTCTTCTGAACATAGGTGATTACACCTTTGAACACATGGACACGCCACTCACGACGTGGGCCTTGAATGCCTTTAGTGTACAGTTCAGCTCGACCAAGACCATCACCCGGTTCTACAACAACAATGCCCGAACCAGAGTGACCAGTCAGCTCATGGCGCTCATACACAATATTACCAGTGTTTGACCACTCTTGAGCAGTCTCTTGAGCATCTGTGTATTCTACAGTTTTAACACCTGCTTGGTCCATCACGCTGAAAGCACGACGTTTGTTCGCTGCCATATGTAAGGCTGCGGTACGGTTAAGGACGGTTGCAGAACCAAAGAATGATTCAGGATAGCGACGGTTCCCGTAGTTAACAACCACATCACCTTCACGAGAACGCCAGCGGCTATTCTCTGAAAGAAGACCCATCACGTTAGCATTGATGCGTTCATCACGGATAGTATCACTGATAGCAGATACTAGAGCGTTAACAGAATCAGACGGGCCATACGGAAGAACACGGATACGAGTAGTCATTTTTAGATACCTTTTAGTTTAAGAATTTCGTTACGACAGGATTGAATTTTAGCTTCGATTGCCCAATACTCAGCGAACATTTCGTCTTCTTGGGCATCGCTTGGAGAGTCGATTAAGTTAAAAGCAAACGGATACAGCTTTCGCTGCTCCGTTACCAGTTGTTGAAGTCGGAGTTGTTGATACTCCAGCATTGTCAGGTGAGGCTTAGCTCCCCTGTTTGACATGAGGCTCAACTTTAATCCCCTTCATTTTAACATAGTCAGCCAACACGTTATTAATAACGGTTGGAAAAGGGATTTCTACTGGAGAGTCAACCAGCTTCCCAATACCTTCTTGCATCCACTTCTGGATTGCTCGGAGGTTATCACATCCTGTGCTTGTCATCGGAATACGGCGGGTAGTTACCACGTTATCCAACATCAGTTTACGAACTTCCATAACTATACCTCTTAGTGTTTACCTTTACAGTAATCTGAATTACAGATCACCCTGTTTTCTTTGTTCAGTGAGCAAGTTTCTGCATCACGCCACGGAATTTGTTTATAACAGACTGCACAAAACCCAATTGAAGTCCAGAGGGCTTTTGTAAACTCAGCTGTTCGTTGTCCATCGTAACTGACAACTGTTTTTCGGAGAGAGGTTGACTTTTCTGGAAATGTCTCCGCTTTCTCAGCGGGTACCTCCTTTGGGGCATTCTTTGGACCATAAACAGAGATGGCATAGGTATCACCACCACGTTTTTCCAAATACGAATTAGGAACATCTGCAAGTGTGATATCCCCTGAACGTTTTGCTGAGCTAACCATTACAATCATACGGCTAAGCATACGTTCATCAACACGAACAGCTACTTCAGGACGACGTGGGTTGGTTGTGTCCACTGCTTTAGTCCAAATATAACCCTCAGACAGCGTAACATTCTTTACTTTGTCTTTGATTTCTTTGGAGCAGATATAACAAACATCTTCACCACGAAGTTTACTCATTTCGTTGTCAAACTCGAAATCAGTCTTGACTTCACCACAGATAGCACATACACCCAAAGGCACATCTTCTTCCTCTTCAGAGGTTTTAGATAACGCTTCGAAGCATTCTGGATGCCAGTATGCCTGATAAGCAAACACAGCCTTACGAGCATCTTTCCAGTCAATGTGCTTATCACAACCACCACAGTCACCATGAGAGTGAGATTCCCAGAACTTACGAGTGACTTCTACACCATTCTTAGTGATGAAGGAGTCCTCTGCATCAAAAGGGATATCATCATCAAAATCAGCAGTAGTGCTTTGAGGCTCCTTATCTGTAGCATCAACAAACAGCCCTGAAGTTAGTACGAGGCGAATCATACTGTCCACTTCGGAGATACAAGCAATCGTCCCGCGATATACTACCTTTGGGTTTTCAAGAGCCTTAAGATATTCATCTTTGGCTACGTTGTGAACATCCCCTTCGACATACTCTTGAGCTTTATCATCGTAGATGTAACCAACCATCTTACCACGATCTGTGTTGTTATAAGCATGGAACTCGTGAGGAATAATATCCACACGACCATCACGACGATAAGGAAGACCACGATCGGCAGCCAGTTTGTTCTGGTCTTCAATCGCTTTACGACGACGAATGTCTCCGCTTGTCACGCCGGGCTTGTCGTCTTTGTTTCCGTAAATGTCGCTTGTGCTGCTGCTTGATTTGTTTGTCTGTTGGTTCTGATAAAGAGAGGAGTTCGAGTAATAGCCGCCCCAGCGACTCGTTACCGTAAAAACCGGAAGCTTGTGCTCCACCTCTTGAACCAGAGTCATACGACTGTTAGACACATCAAAGATATACTCAGTTCCCACTTTACACTCGAAGTGGTCATTGATACGGTTCTTGTGGGATTTAGAACGCTCTAAAATCCACATAAGCATAGCTTCTTCAGAAGCCCCAAACCAATCCAAACCACAGCGGGCTAGGTGGAAAGGACGCTCATCATTACGGATAATGTGAAGCGTGTTGTCTTTAGCATCATGCCAAATCAAAGTGAATGCACCATCCAGTTTTTGGATAGTCTCTGCTGCTCCAATGGTGTTAATTGAGTGGCAGATGTTTTCACTATCAACTTCGAAACGCTTACTGTCAGGAAGGAGATCTTGATCTAACAGGGTTCCATTATGAACCAGAGTAATATCCCCGTGAGTAAATGGGTGAGCATTTCGAGCATTGACAGCCCCACGAGTGGCATGTCGGCTGTGACCAACAATCCACGAAGGAGGAACTACGTAGTTCGTAAGCCCTTTGGTAATATTTGTATATTCTGTCTGGAGCATAAAAGCATAAGAAGGAAGAGCTTCTTTATAAGAGAAGACTTGCTTTTCACCTTTACGCTGACCAAACACACCAGTTGAGTGCTGTCCACGGAAAACACCAGCATACAGAAGTTGGTTGAAAATGTCCAAATCTGCTGAGGTCATGTTGCCGCCAGCTAATACGATACCACAAATTTTCTAATCCACCTGAAGGGTAAACCCTTTCATCTAATTAACCTTTAAATGCGCCCTGTATAAGAGCGCCCGTTGTGTTACAGCAGTCGTTCTAATTGCATTTCCAGATGGTCTGGAATATAACCAGTGACGTTATCATCACTGCTACCTGATTCACGCATCAATGCAAACATGTGACGAATTTCACGAACCGTTGCGATTCGAGTGCTTTCAATCTGAGGGGTGTAGTAGGTCATGATCTCTTCGTAGACACTGTTGGCATTACCGCGCACATATCCCAAGAAACCATAGAAGTCATTCATATCACGTAAGTTGATAAGGACTTCACCATCAGGGCCAGTCTGTTGCACACGAACACGACCAACCAAAGTTACAGATTGCTCACGACAGAACAGAATATCTCGAGCAAGACGATACCCTTCAGTGAGATCACTATCTCTTGGGGTGTAGTCTAGAGGTAGATGTTGAATCATAGGAGCGAAGCGTAGCTCATTCAACTTCTCAACATAAGCTTCATTGTCTAAATCTGCATATTCAACAGCCAGTTTCTTGAGAACCAAGAAACGATTGACCAGATTTAGCAGCTGACTCTTTTTCCACTTCGGCTCTGAGATACGGAACTCAACAGAACCAAACTGAGAGAGAGGTAACAGATTAAGGGAGGTGTACTTGTCCCAGCTATTAACAAGAGTACGGAAGAAATCTTCCCCATCTCGGTTGAACGCTGATGAAGCATTCATAACTTGAGCTTGAACAACAGCAAAAGCTGGGCAGAAGTTACTACGGTAACGATGATATCCAGAACATTTGAACATCATCTTTTCATAGAACGTCCACCCAAGAATAACTTTCTTAAGGATATTACTATCAGCGTCCCGCATATCCATATGAACGTGAGTGGAGCAGCGCCAAGTTCCCTCGGCTCCAGAATCCTGTACTGCTTCACTCAGATTGTTAATAGCACGAAGTAATTCTTCACCGTTGTAAGGTCGTGCACATACTAATTCACAACCATCACGAAGAGAGCCATCTTCAGTACAAACCCACATATCAGCGTCAATGTCAGTTGTACCTTCGACTTCTAACTCAATACCAACACCACACTGAAAAGCAATACTTGGATGCGGCTCAGATAAGCGAGGGTTACGGTATCCAAAAACTTGTGCTACGGTTGTCATAATGATTCCACCAACTCTACATTATATGATGACAGGTCTGAAGAAATATGCTTGAACTTCTCCAGAAGGTTTAAAGATTGACGACCATTGTCGCCATAACCAGCTTCAAGAAGCACGTTTCCAACGTAAGCCCCTTTGTAATAAACTTTTCCATCGACAGGATTGATATAGATGAAACGAGTAACCAACCCTTCAAACTCTGGATTAAACAGGTTATACACCAAATCACCCGGAATCGAACGTCCGAGAGAAGGTGGAGTACCACGAAGTTTATTCCCCATCAAGCCTTTAGCTCGCTGACGAACAGGGTTGATATGGGTCCAGCTCACCATGTTATTACCATGCTGAAGGTATCCTACATCTGGAGACTCCAGAATGAGGCTGTGATCAAACACTGGGATATTACTAACAATCTGACGTTCAAACTGACCTTCGGAGTTTTTAGTCCAGCGTTCCGCCTCAAACACTAAAGACATTTCAGCGTCGTGTGAGTAGTCGTCGATATCAAAGTTACCTTGCTGACGAACATCAAGCACATATAGAGGGAGGTTTTTACCATCAGGTGATCGCTGAGCAATCCATGTTCCACAATAATAGTGTTGAAAATCTCTTAACAAGCTCACAATATCACCTTATACAATCTGGAGTTTAGAGGAGAATTTATCCGCTTCTTTAACATCGTTACTGTTGATGATGTTGTGAAGCTTTTCAATTGGAAGGCGAGAGTGAAGTGACATCAATACTTCCATATCACAGCCTTGAACAACCTTATCAACTTGCTCATAAACAAACTTGCGGGTTGACTTCTCGCCAATCCAGAAGTTAGAAAGAGAACGATATTCAATACCGTAATCTTTGTAGCGAATGGCAGAAGCCTTTCCGTATAACTCTTTACGACGAGTGTCTTTATCCATGATTACAGCTGGCAAGGACAGGAAATAATCACACAACACACCCAACATCATTTGAGTTTGTCGAGTAATCTCTAAAGTCCCGGAGACACCAAGGTGCACATGACCCCCAGCAGTACGCAAACCCTTATCAGTTGCGACCGGTGAAGGGTTCTTTTGTCCAGTGAAGGCATTGAAATCAGGAGTACAACCAAATACAAAGGCTGACGGATGGAAAGATTCAAGCTCTTCTGAAGTGAACACATGAGAGCTAATCCCAAGTGCTGCCTCCATTCCACGTTCATTGAGAACTTTGTTAGTCAGATCAATACCACGCTGAATATTATCATCAAACGCTTCAAATCCTTTCTGTGGGTTAATATCGAATTCAGCCAGAACGTTGTCTTCTTGAAGACGAACATCAGGGGCCAGATCAATTTTGTTGTCTTTAGAGCAGCCCAGCTTACCAGCCACAGAGGTGATAATACCAGAAGCAGTACGAACAAACATTTCAGGGTCAGAACCAATAAGGAAAGCACGCTTAGTCATTGTAATACTCCACGAGTTCATCAAAAAGGGAAACAACACGAGCACCAGCTTCTTCTGGTGTCATTGAGGAAGGTACTGCTTGCATCAGTCGTTCGATAAAACTGCGAACAGTGATTCTGTCCATACGCTGATCTAATACTTCTCGCTTGTGACCTGCACAAGTTGACCAGAGACGCAACCACTCACTCATACTTTCATAATGGTCAGGGTCTTGGTCACGACGACGTGCCATACGACGGAGAACTCCATCATTATGGTTTCGTACATAACCATCTCGGTTATCATCAACACCGAACACATTCTGAACCCATACGTTTTCAGAAAATTCATCAGTGGTGCAAATTAGTGGCAGAAATGCAATTGCACTCATGTCACCATCAAAATAAGTCGCTGCTGACTCATCGGTTGAGTCTACGTCATTACTATAACACCAGCGACCAAAGAAGTTACGACTTAAACCAGCTAAGCGTAGAGCTAAACCGATTCGTTGTCGCTTAAGCAACTCTTCCTTGTCTTGTACGCCTTCCTGAAGGAACTCCATTCCATTAAAATCACCATCCAAATAGCTACGGATGGTCATTAGTCCAGTAAACACCTTGTCTGCTGGATGGTTTCGAAGGTTCACGGCAATGGAGTTCACCGAAGTGACAGAGAACATATCTTTATAGCAAGACATTGAGTTAAAAATGTCTGTTGCTTCAACTAAAGCTCTTTCGATATCTTTAGCCGGCACGCCATAAAAATTGTGAGGCCAGAAGTTAATAACTTCAATTTCTGAAGTTCTGTCACGAAGGCTTGTTCGGTTACGACTTTCACCGTTAATGTCTGTAACAGAATACATGTGCATACAGTTAAAAGTACCAAAGCAAGCTCTTCCTTTGAACACTGACTCACCGAAATCCTCTGCCGGTGTTACCGGAGCAATCGATGCGGAGATTGACATATTCGCCTCTATTTATTAAAGAATAATTTTTCCATAATGGTTTCCCACTCTTCTGAGGGGAGGGTTGAGAACCCGTTTCCGTGAAGCCTGTTTGTCATGCAATTAATAATATTGTACATGTTGTAGCTTCGGGTGGATTCTGTTCCATTGTTCCAGTTATAACCGAAAACAATTTTATCGAAGGAGGTTTTATCCGTAGTTACTTCTCGGATGAACTCAACCAAGAGCGATTTCTCTGTGATGACCGCACGTTCACCATCTGGCAGATTACAATACTGAGGAAGAAGGATTGGTAAGAACATCGAATTGTTCACTCGACAATCGCGCACACCTTCACTGCGATAGATTAGGCTTGAGAAGTCTTCATCACGCAGGTGTCCTTCACCTTCAGTGTATTCACACTGTCGCCACTTGGTCTGGCGAGGCTCAATCATTGTACTACCAACGCCTACTGTATACAGAGACGCTTGGAAAATACATGAATCGTAATCATTCCCTGTTAAAGCAACTTGCTCGTTGCCGAACACATCCACTGAAGAGTTAATCAGTCGGCTGAATGCAAGAGAGGCTAAAGGGGACCAGCCTTTCTTATACATCTTGTTCAGCATTTCATACACAGCAGATTTTTCATCATCTGTATAGAATGTACGATTCAGCATCAGATAGAACAGAGCGCGATCAGCAGGACAACCATCAGTACAAACACCCATGAATCCTACTTCATGCCATACCAGACATGAGTCAGAATCTTTATCCATGAATGCTTCAAAGGCTTCCATTACAGCCCTGTCAGTAACATCAGGACGGTTGTTTTCTTCTGCCCATGTTTCTACATGAGAAGGAGGACGAGGGTCTCCATTCTCCACCCCTTCGCGGAAATATTGAGTGGTAATAGGCTTTTTATCACCATAACGTTTTACACCATAAGCGGGAAGGTGTGTACCAGAGTTCCAGATGTACTTAATTTCGGACATAGGCATCATGTTTTCGAGAACGTTCTCTTCAGCAGTGCCTTGACGAACCATCATATTTTCACTCCACACCTTAATGCGGATATTCCAGCCGTAGTTGCTGTCGTATGTGCAGTAGTAGTCAGGATCACCGTCTTCATCTTCACCATAATCACCACCCTGATAGTAACCCGCTTTCAGGAAACCATAACAAGGAGGCCAAACAGTCACAACGTCTTCTGATTCTTTCCAGCTTTGAAGTGTTACAGGGAACATTTTTACCTCTTTACTCTGATACCAGAAGGCCCAGAGATTTGCGAATGTAGTCAATACTACGGAAGTTTCGATAGTTCTCTTGGAAGCGCATCTTTTCAAATTCAGCTTCCTGAAGTTCTAACTCTGCCGCTTTATATCCCGATAAAGCTAAACTCACCACATCCTGAGGCAAGACATTACGACGGCGAATAAGATATTTATTCGCTTTTAGTTTACCTTGTGCACGAGCCATTTTGGCCTTTGCCGCCTTGATACCATGAGAAATCCAAAGCAGTTGCTGTTTCAGATCTTCCTCATCCATACCACCTAAGTCATTTGCTACTTTATGAAGCGTAGACAGGTTCACATGGCCTTTAATGGGGCGTAGGTTCATAACTTCTCCTGTTTGTCACATTGATTGGTTAGCCAGTTGTAAGACCCTCTGTTATTCTTGCTTAACTCGCAAGATGCAAAAGAGTACATCCTGACAAACCCCACAGTGGCTAAGCAAATAAAGATTGCTGCCAATAAGAATTTAGCTTTCAACTTATTATCCATACAACCTCTTCTTTGAACTTAAAAAAGGACTCTCATAAGAGAGCCAAGCTTTAAGGCCAATTAAATAGATATCACCCAATATCTGTGGATAACCTGCTCTTAAAATATTCTATCCGACGGATGTTCGAGGATTATTCCTCTCCCTAGCATCGGCCCCATACGGGTAAGATTAAATTAAGTTTAGGTTAGTTGAGCCAGAATAGCTCACATAGCCCTCTGATACTCACAAGGGCTATAGATGTTACTCTGTGGCTCCGTCGAAGCGGAGGATTGCTGTTGGAACAGGAATCACAACCATATCAATCTCTAAACGGAAGAGATGACCCGTACTTAGCTGAACTGCTGTTACCGGTTTAGCGATACCACCAACAGATGCTGAGGGGATTCGAATAAAGAAATCCCCCGGATATTCCATTGCACGAAATACATCTCCCGGTGACATATCCTTTACTTGGATAATTGATTCAGGAGGGGTTTTATTAGCAATTTGCATTACAGACCTTTCTTAGCACGATCTTTGGCAGTTTTACCAGTGCGGATACGATGGGAAACATTAACCAGCTCACCACCTTCGACGATGGTCACGCTTTTATTTTTCGCAATATCAAACACAGATTTCTCTGTGCCGCCCAGACGAATCTGGCGAGGTTCGCTGAAGGTTTGGGTTGATTTGGACTGGAACTGGAACGGCTGGCGGATGGCATCAATTGCGCTAACTTTAGACATGTTTCTATTACCTTATATTAAAGAGAGATTAAACAACGAATTGGAACGCTTCGTATCCAAACTTATAAGAGAAGTCGTGCTTAAACTTCACTACACGACCACGATCACGGAAAGATTTCAGACGGCTGCTGAACCCAGCCATTGGCTCAGGGTCAATAGGACTACGAATCTTCATAGCTACAGAGTGCAGCTTGAAGCGTTTACCGGTGCTACAGGCCATCATCACATACTCCATACGAGTAGTCCAGATGTTGAGCACCATGCTTGTTTTCTCCGCTGACCAACCGGTCTTACGGGCGATTTCCTTATGTATGTTAAGCTCCAAAGGAAGAGGGAATTGCTTGTTGAATGAAGCCGGATAAAGCTTGACCAGAAGATCAATGTTTTCTTTATACGTGAGGTAGGCCAATTTCTTGCTTACGTTGGGGAGTTTCCCAGCCATTTTTGAAGCTCCAAAACAGCGCCGAAAAGAGAGGCGTCATAGTAGCTAAAGGGAGGAGAGAAGCGGGCTTATTTACTTGCCTTTTTCTGTCCGTTATTGTACCAGATAACTGAGCCATCAGGCTGTCGTTGACCAAAGCCTTTCAGGTTAACCATTTCTTCTTCAGAGTAGGCACGTTTTCTCACTGATTTTCTCCTGTCAATAGAAGGTGTGTGTAGAGTCGTCGTTCATAGATAACCAAACGAAGAAGACAATCACACAGAAAGCAATAATACCGAGAATTGCAAGGATTATAGTGTTAGCTAATGTGATATCTAACACGCTTTGCAGATACATAAAGAACTGTACGACACCACATATCATTAGCACGACACCAACAACAATGAGGAGCCAATATGTGCAGAGAAGGGCTGCATCCAATAGTGACACATATTTTGGATGATCTTTACGTTTCACTAACCTTCTCCACTAAATCCAGAGTTGCTGATTCAAATACAACACCAACTGGCATATTAGGTGCCATATTACGAACGTACCCACTCTGCATAGACACGGCTCGAGAGTATTCAGAACCGTTAGAGCTTTTGTTTACCTTCATGTAAAGGGTTTGTTCTTTATCTTCTTTAAGGGTAAAGAAAGAGCCGGGAAGAATCCCCTGAACGGTTACAGGTCTGTCTGCAACACGAGTCTTATTGATAGTAAGAACTGTCATTGCTTATTCCTTAATAGTTGCTTCAGCTTTGATAGGAATAACAGCAACATCTTTACGAGGCGCTGTCGCCCGGCCCGTGTTAAGACAGGCTACAAGTCTGTGCTCATCCGCGCCCTTGATGCAGAGTCGAGTTGAGAACTCGGTAGACAGCAAGATGTACAAATCATCATCTTCACTGTTAGGGTACATGAAGCAATCCCCAAGTCGTAAAGCACTGAGAGGTATTGCGCTCTTACCTGCTGGTTTGTTAACTTTCATCTTACCACCTTTATTTGTGTGAGTTTATGAACTCTTCAAGAACATTAACTGCATCTCGATATGCATTGGTAACTTTATACCAGTGAGCAGTACCGAATGCACTCGGTTTGACGATTCTAACCAGACGACGGTGATAATGCACTGAGTAGACCAGATTCTCATAAGTCACCCTCAGTTCGTTTTTGCGTTCCATCTGAATAGATTTAAGGTGTCGCTTTGTTTTCCAGATTGTTACCGGCATAACCCTCTCACCTTGTTGTAAAGTATGGACCAAATAGAATTATTAAAGAGTGCACTAGCTCTGGGCCACGTTGTGAACATCGGCCTACCTTTCACAACTAATCAACTAATGCACTCATTAATAACTTATCTACTCCAATAAAATAGGGGGAGGGGACGAATCCTCCCATATCCTATTAATTAATTAATATTGCATGTAAGACCTAACAATCCGATGCTGTAGTGGATAGCGTAAAACGCTTACCGGCATTAAACCCAGCCCATGAGGGGCTTATGTGATTAAAATGCTCAACATTGAGCGGTTAGTTGATAGGAGATCTGAAGTCCTATCTCAAAGGATTCTCGTAAGAATCCTTCACGATATTACTTAGTAACAAAGATTATCACCTTATCCATTACCCAACCTAGTAACAAGAGGAAAGGAAAGCAGAGAATAATAATCAAAGCACAAGGCCATAAGAATATTGACACCCAAATGTCATATTCACTAGGCTTGCCGCTCCACGGGGAATGGAAGAAGTTGTAGAATGTATTGGTTTTGAAGCACCATTTAACTACAATGGCTGCTAACCACCAACCAATAACATAAATCAGGAGGACATACGCTGCTGTAACCATTCACCGTTCCATTGATAGTTGCGAGTTACCACGTTTCCGTGGATAAGGAAGTGCTGGCGGCGAAGGATATCTTTAACGTTGTAATAGGCAGCGTTTCCGATATGACCTTCTTTGATAAGCCAGCGCAGGTTACGAATATCAACCAACAACATCTTTACTTGCTGTTGGCATGAAGTTTGAGCTGCTGTTTCAAGTAGAGCTTTCGTATCAGAATAATGACCGGACATATCACCACTCCTTACCTGTTGTTGTCACAGAGCCACCACACAGCTCACCACGGGAGATGAAGTCATAACGTGACCAATCACCTTGGGTAGCCATATCACGCTTTGCATAAGCCTTCTCGTCAACAGCACCGCCATTGGAACAAGAAGCACCAGCATAACGCATATCAATTTCTCCACTAGGAATCTTCTCTCCGCTATGCCAACGGGAAACACAGACACCTTCTACAGATAATGCACACCACCCATCAGGACGATGCTGCACGCAGCCTGTAAGAGCTATACAGGCGATAAAGATACAAGTTAAGGTAATTACACCACCCCAGCTCATATGACCTCCTACACTATTTAAAAGCCCTTAGCGGGGATTACAGGACTCGAACCTGCATACTCCAATTACCGCTTTAACGACCGCTTAGAAGGCGGGACGGATAAATCCCCATTAAGAGCTTTCACTTATTATTGAAACCTTTGCTCCAGTAATATTTACCGTTGCAAGACCTACTACAGAAAGAATTCTTACTACCTTTGTGAGTTTGTTTAGCCTCTCTTTCAAACGCTGTGCCACAGTGGGCACAAGTAAGAGTGACCATTGTCAAACCTGTAGAGTTTTCTACAATTGTCTTTTCTTTATGCTCCTCCACTGTAAGGATTTGCAAGTTAGACAAGTCATCATTACTGCAATCTCTGTCGATGTGATCAACCTCTTCTTTATCAGTGAGGTATCGACCAACCTGACAGGCCATTAGATAACGAGCATAAGCTACAGTTGTTCTGTCTGTGTTTGAGTTAAACAAATCAACTCGCTTACGCCCATCCTTACTTTCTCTTAAATACCCCAACCGCCAATCGTTGCAGTAAGGGTAACTTAACTCTATCTTCAATAAACCTCCATTGAGCTAAGGGTGCTAGATTTGTTTAACTAAAGATACGAATGGCTACATCGTGACCGATATGACCGGGGACTTTGTGCTGTTCTATTTTCAAACAGCGTTTACAGACACGAGATACACGAGACTCTTTCGCTTCAACTGGAGTGTCTTTAGCGTGAGTGATATGTAAGTTTTCAGTGATCACCCACTCGTGTTTACATCCAGAATCTTCGGGCTTTTTCTTACGAAAGAACATAACACCTCTTAGATCAAATCTGTTTTCTTGTGCAGACCACACACTTTACAGCGAGAGTAGATACGCAACCCTTGTCGCTCTCTGTCAGTAAGTTTATTTGTGATCGTCAGTTCATAAGTAGAAAGATCTTCCCACTCATGGAAATGAAATAGACGTTTGAACCATTTGATCATAATGATTCCTTAGATTATGTCACGACGACTAACTTCACCACACACCTTACACTGAATAACGTAACGTGTGCCCTTGTCATTGTTTCCATCTGAATCTGTATAGACCAGAGGGCGAGTATTGATAATCTTCCAATCATGACAATGGAAGACACGCTTTATCCACTTAATCATATTAAGCACACGCCGGTAGTTCAATTAACTGAGGAGCACGACAAGGACCATCTTCGTACACACCAACCAACGTTGGCATATAAGGTCCAGCGCACTGGTATTCGTCGAACAGTTCATTATAAGTAGGCTTCCACTTCCAAGCCCACACATAGCCCATTCGGTCAATGGCAATGTAACGAGTGTTCAGAGGAACTTTCATCATCACATCACCAACTGCTATCACTTTCGTAATAACTGCTGCTCGGAAGTTTGTCTTCATGGTTTTTTAATCTCAATCTGAACATTGACAACAAATACAGTATGGTTTGCACTGTACACCGAAGTGCCTATGATTGGCTTGTCATCACTGAGGATTTCAACAGCGTGCTCGAGGTTAATCTTCAGATGAAGACGACCTGATTCCATGAAGAAATCGCCAGCACGAATCTCACCAAACTTGGATGGCACACCGATAGAGGGTATCAGTATGTCAGTACGACCTTTACGGTCAAATAAACGATTGAACATATCAACCTCTCTTATTAGTTTAAGTAAGAGCTATCCCTTAATTAAAACAACAAAGGCCACCCCGAAGGGCAGCCTCTTATTAAGCACTACGCAACTTGTTATTCAAGAAGCGATCATCTGCATTATAAAGGAATGCAAAGAACAGCTCTTTCGCTACATCTCGATCGCAATTAAGACATTTAGAGATCTGTAACAACAGGCCATTGCGACTATTAGGATGATCAATTATCGCAAGACGAATAATCTCACGAATACCAACATCATGCTCAGCCGCCATAGAACCAATCACCTTGACGTTTACGGATGTTAGTTGTCAGACGAAGCATAGCAGACTCAATCTTCAGAGCACCATTTGCTACTGCATCCATACGTTCAGGACGGTTCATACGTTTGGTTGACTTCTTCATAACGTTCTCTCTTTGTTAGTGGAGGCAGGATTGCCAGTTAATATAAAGGGAAGCCCTACACGTTAAGGCTTCCGCTTGTACAAACTGTCGAGAACTCTCTACCCCTAGATTGTTCTCTATCCCAAACCGATACATACCCCTACATATCGGAATGCCATTCGAAAATTAAACAGGTTTTAGTCTATCACCGGATGTTTGAGACAAGTCTCGCCCTAGCGGTGAGCCATATGGCATTGAGATTATAGTTAATTGAGGAACATCCTCACATAGCCCTCTGATAAACACAAGGGCTATAAGTCGATGTTACTTAAGAGCTTCAACCATCTTAGCTGTTTTATCCACACCATTACGAATCACAGCAAGAAGTTCATCACCCACCTTGGGAGCTAAAAGGTTTAGGCCGCCGGACTTAATACCACGAAGGGCATTGTTAACATCCTCTGGCATAATGGTCATATTAAACCAACCAGATTCAATTGTGACAGTGAAACCGGGATTGTCTCGACCACAGCTGTAAGTAAACTCTAAGAAAGTTACACCAGAAAGCTGCTCCAGTTGAGCACGGAAGGAGACTTTAGGGTAAAAACCTCTACGGATATTGAGATTTATCATTTAACCACCAATATTAGTCACTTGAACATTAGGTACAGAGATAACTTCATGATCTTCAGGTATCTGGAACAAAGTCCCCTGACCAAGACCAACGACACGGTGCATACCCTGCACATAGGTGTCTGTCTTTAGGTAGAGGTGTTCAGTGTTATTTTGTAATCGGAATACGTCACCCGGACGTAGATCGCTGAGCTTTTTAGTAACAACTACAGAGGGGATATTAATTTTCATTTGATTAACACCAAATCAGTACGACGTTCAAAGGAAGGAGAAGACTCACCGTTCCACTGAACAAGATAACAGAGAACACCATCAATCGTTGTTCTCCGACGAATAACACCTGTTTGAGTACCACCAACAAGACGAACAGTGTGACCAGTGGTAAACTTAACCTTTGAGCGCATCCTCTGTTTCCTCATTCTGGCGTTTAATTTCTTCAGTGAGTTGTTTGTTGAGATCTTGAATACGCTTAATCTCCCAACCCAAAGAAGCCAAACGATCATTACGTGCTTCGATTTGTTCCTGCATCTTGACCAATTTGGAACGAACATCAGCATTAAAGACTTCCTCTTGCTTAAGAAGGAACTCGTAACGACGCTTCCAGCTTGCTGATTTATTTCTTAAAACAATAAACCCTAGAGTAGAAATCGTTACAGTGAGTACGAAAAGGAACTTATAAACCTCTAAAGACATATCTTTATCCTCTTAAAGTAAGATATTATAAGAAATATTATTTAGAATTTATTATTTCTAAACTTAATTTCTATCAATAATTTTCAGAGGTCTATATACAGTCATTACCTCTGGTTCCGAATCACTACCACTTTTTGCAGAGAAAATCATAAGTAGGTGATTTATAAGGGAATTTAGTTTGTCAATCTTGGCACCTATGAATCAGTCACGGGCACTATTATTGAACACTAAATCACCACAATACATAGGATTGGTATACCACTTTGGCACCCCTTCGCTCTTACTCTGAAAGTATGTACCACTGTATAAAGGCACATAACTTTTCTTCAGTGCACGCCTTGCAAGCCGCTCGCTCTCTCTGATTGACTTCTTAGTCAGAGGGTTATCATCACGAATCAGCTTTACATAACGCTTAAAAGGTTTCTCCTTCTTTAATAAGACGGGTATCCACTCGAACTGGTTTCGTTGGTTTATAACCTGCTCGGCAGTCAGTTTTCGTTGTGACATTCTGTTTATTACGGTATCCGCTACTAATGCTTTGCAAGCGGTTGGCTGATTCCCTGCCTCATAATAAATAGTCAATGTCAAAAGTAGCTGGGCTGTCGTTATCAGAACTTACTACCTCCTGTTTTACGGGCATAAAAAAGCCCCATCCGAAGACGGGGCGACCTGAAAGAGCGAACATGACCTCACTCATTTAAGAACCCTCTCAAAGACTCTTAAAAAAGCGGCCTCGTTAGAGGCCCGGTCAAATGACCATCCAATAGGGATTGAACCATGCCAATGATTCACAAAGGGAGTTCCCTTTAGGTATCACTAGCTACGCAAAAAGCCGCACAAAGGCGGCAGACACAAAGACGCTCAAGAAGAGCGTCATAGTAGTTGACTACTGGTACAGAAGAGGGCTTACTTAACTCTTGCTGTTTTGAGTGGGTCAATATATTTTTCAACTCCCCACTTATGCTTACTATCAGCGTAGAAAACATCTGGTGCACATTGGCTAGTAGTAGGAAATGCTTTCGGTGGCTTAGTGCTACCTTTATTCTTCTGCTTACCTTTAGTGCGACCGTTACAAAAGATTTCTAAACGTTTTTCTTGTTCCGTTTTCGCCGCCCCGTTGATTAACAAGGAACGCTTGTGATCAGCAAGAAGAAGCGCATCAGCACGATGAACACGACGACCTAGTACCTTTGGTACAGGAGATTCTTTATGTTCTTGAGCGGCCTGTTTCGTAGCTCTTCGTTTAAGGCTACGTTTGCTAATATGGTTAACAGCGGCTGGCTTTTCTTTTTCCAGCTCACTCATAGAGAACACTCGTCCGCCTTTCATGCTGATTTTAGATTTAGCCATTTCTTTATTCCTTTCGCTGATAAATTATATCGTGCAAGCCTTACCATACAGCAAGGCTTAACCAAATAACTTAATCAATTAAACTAAATGACTTCCAACTACGTGTAATTGCTACCTTTTCGCCATCAAAGAGAACACTTACAGAGATCAGTTTACCGCGACAACTGGATACCGTGGTAATACGTCCGGTTAATGCCTTACCTTTATTCAGGTAGTGATAGCGGACACGACGTCCTAACAAACGAGTAGCTTTCTTCTCTAACGTGCTTAAGCTGGTCATTAAATAGCCCCTTTATATTGGAGTGATCTTACACGACGATACATAACAGTTGATGCACTAATCGCCGCTTGTTTTCTTTCGTGCTCATGCTGATTCTTTTTAATCTTATCCATCTCGGCATCGTTACGACGACGCTGTAGTATTCTGCTACATTTGCGATGGTTGTTATTAGCACGTGCTTTCTTACAGATAGGGCACAAATGGGATTGAGTTAAGATCATTTGCGTAACCCCAGCTTACGAAGGAATCGGCCTAGCTTAGTTTCCTGCGTGATAGTGTAAGTAACAGAGTTTTCAATCAAGGCTTGTTCTTGAATCGGTGACGGATACCACTCGCCAGTAAGAACGCATTTGCATTCGATTCCGTATTTATCGGTTTTACGATAGGTCATGTTGTTGAGAATGTTACGATACATCTTAACTTCTGTTTTCAGTTTTGGCATGGTGATCATCTCTTTTTAGTTTCTTTGATTAGCACACTGAATCAATGCACTAGTAAAAGAAAAAGGCGCTACCCTTTCGAATAGCGCCCCATGTGTTTTATTGTTGGTTATGCTGCCAGTTGACGCGCTGCCATAATCTCAGCGGCCTTGCGCAATACTTCTTCCTCTTCCTGCGCAGCTTTCTCGTTCGCTTTGATAGTTGAAGCATTTGAGATGCGACCACGAAGGTTAGACAATTTTTCAGTCATTTCGTTGATCGCCTTTTCCATTTCATCAGCGTATGAGTCCAGAGATTCAAGCTCTTTAGTCGAGGCATTAATCAGGTAGTCATCGCTGATAGAAACAGTTGAAGCGGTTACTTTCTTAAGGAGTGAATCGAAAGTTTTCTTAACTTTGCCTACTTCTTCACTCAATGCGATAGTATTGTCAGAAGATGCGCCATTGCGTTCATCTGCTAGTAATGCCGCTTCAATACGGATTGCAGCCAGACGGTCAACCAGTGCATAAATATCCTGATTAAAGTTTTCGTTAACCTTCTGGTTGATTTGATTTGCTACCGGAACGTTGTCATTACAACCTTTGTAGAATGCTGGGTTATCAACCTGCACGTCTTCACCTTTAGCAAATCGTTCAAAGGAATTAGACCAGCGGGCGCGGTTTTGTTCCATTTTGGCCTTAACTTGTTCCGGTTTAGCATCCTCTTTCGCTTTCGCTTCACCTTCCAGATTAATCCATTTCTTTTTACCGTTCGCCCCGTCGCTGTTGTACTTGATCGGGGTTAAGAAAGAGATGGCAACCGCAATCACGTCTAAGTCACGATAACGCTCAGTTAACAAGAAATCAACCGCCGCCTGCAATACATCCAGTTTCTTACCGTTGGTGCGGAAGTGCTGCAAATGGCCTAACAGGAAGTTAGAAACATCTTGTTTGATTGCCGCGTTGTTGCTACGAATGTTGTTAGCCAGTGCATTAAAGCCGGATTCGTTAACCAGATTAAAAACTTTAGCCATGATATTCACCTTTCAATTGTAAACGCACTATGCGCCGCTCTCTATGAGCTATTCAAGTCACAATGACTTAACACTAATCACTAACTACTAGTAACCAGTGGTAAATCAGGCGGACTTATCAGGAGTTAACCTTGCCGCCTAACTTGCCGTGATGTTTCATCTGGTGGATTCAACTAATCGCTATAAACAAAGCCGATTTGCCAGCGATGATCAATCATCACAATAAGGCAGTGCGTCCGACTCTATTTAATTACTTTATCGTAACCGTCGGCAATATCGTCTACTTTGCTTTCGCTCCCGCCTATCCTTTTGTACTAACTCTCAATCGCTAACCATCGCCCACTACGGGAGGTTATTGCGAAAGAGTCATTAGCCGTCTAATACATTGACGTTTTATATCTTTCAGCAGGTTTACTACATAAACTGATTATGTACGCCATCAATAGTGGCCTCAAATCATTCACATCGTAAACGTTCACACTAAACCTTATTGTTAAATAGCAATTTGCCACTTTTTAACCATTCACCGCCGCCCCCAATTGGGCGTTAATTCGTCGGATTTGCCTACCCTGATAAACTTCTTTCACTGTAGCACCTTGTTAGCGATGGCCGCCGCTACCCTTTAACCGTGGGCGATTAGTTTAGGCCGTTGCGTGTACTCAATGAATCCGTTTTATCAGTGGTGACGTTTCCAGTTAAGGGATTGTAAAAACTGTTTACCCTGATAATTTAGGGAGTCTTACGCCGTTTTATCTGGTATGTTTTCCGATGGTTATTATCATCCAACATATTCAACCGATATAGGAGAATGTTTAAATTGTTAAAGAGCGGTAAATCTATCAAACGTGCTTTCTCACGTTATGCAACTGTTAGCCGTTGTTACGCTGTTCACTGAAGCGGTGATTTGCTTAAGTGACGCTCATTATGAATCACGTTGTTTTCGCTGTCAACCGCTTTTTTAATCTTTTTTCGTCGTTCCCTTTATTGGGAGGATATATCAATCAGCTATATTTGATTGAAGATTAAGCGGCAAGGCTTAAACTTATGATTCATATTTTTAAAGAGCGGTTACTACATTCACATCTTAACACATCGTGTTAGCTTGTCAAACTCTTTTTATCATCTTCTTTTATTCCGTTCCCTTATCTCGCGTGAATCTATGCGAAAGGGCAAGATGATAAGTCTGATTTGTCTTTTAGGAATCTAGTGCGCTTTCAAGCATCGACCATTTGAAAGTATCGAACAAATGAGGCTTATTTTGTTGCTCATCGTCCGCCTGTTTCATACGTGAAACAGGAATCAATTCTAGTGGTCAACTAAGCGCCTTATAGTAATGACGTCGCCGCCACCTGTAAGACAAATCATATTTTTAAAGAGCGGGGATATTTTAAGTCATCGCTGACTGAGTGCTTATTATGAATCAGGCTGTTTTCGGTGTCAATACTGTTTTTAAAGTATTTTCACTTTCTAGCCTGATTTTTAAAGAGCGTAGCACTTTCATTGTGCGTCTTACTGTCGGTATTCCTACCGCTCCCCGTTGAAGCCTTTTACCGTGATGCTAATCACCTATCGAGGAGTTTTTACTACTTGTTGTTACTTACTGCTTACTACGGGATTCATATTACTATACAGGAAAACCCTGTCAATACCCTTTTTTCAAATTATTTTATATCTCACTGTTTTATAAAGGAATTTATTTTAGGGAGGATAGGAACTACAAAGAAATCAGGAGGTAAAGGAACGTGCACGCGTGATACATCACAAGAAATGGCTTGTAAAGCAATAATAAGCGTCCTGTAACGCATCACAACGAGCTAAAAGGGAGTAAGGCATACAATCACCTTAGAAATGAAAAAAGCGCCTCAAAAGGGCGCTTAGAGAGTCTTACGGATTGGTTACGGATTGGTGCAAGTGCCGTTACCGGATGATATTTCGTTCATCGACTCATCGAACAACGTCATGCTAGACCGCATCATGTGATCTATAGTGATTTGCTTTCCGGTAATTTCGTTAACAAGCATTGCAGACTTACTATCAACTATCTTGCTGTCGTAGTCGTTCAGGTCAATCAATACTACCTTGCTGGACTTCTTGCCAGTGTCGTAGTTTTCCATAAGATAGGTGCATTGCAGACCATCTAAACTAGCCTCGTTGAATACGGCAGCATAGGACACGGAAGAAATAGCGAACAAAGCAGAACATACAGCTAATTTAATTTTCATGATCCAACCCTTAAGCGGAACGTGCAACAAAGAAAAACAAGTCATAGATAAATGCTATGATACAGAGAACTAACAGACAATGCAAAAAATACTTATGTAACATTACTCACCACTTTATCTAGATGATCATCGAACGTTTCACAAATGGATTGCACTTCGTCAATATCTAGTAACAGACCGTGACGGGCAAAGAATTGAGCTAACTCAAGATAATCCGCACCAATAAGCATGACACCATTGAAAGGGGCGATCTTAACATCTTGAGATGTTACCAATAATAAATTACCAATATCAGCAATAGCGTCATAATTCAGCGTAACGCCTACACCGTAATTGTGTGTTTCAATAATGGCAATAGTTTCCATCGTTAATTATCCTCGACGGTTAGTAGTTCTTCCAGTGACAAACCGGATTTAACCAGCAAATCACGATATTCGTTAGCATCCATCGGATCGAGGCCGGACAATTGAGCGATGGTCATGCGTGCACGTAATGAAGGTAAGGAAGCTAAAGCACGGATAGGGATCAATACAAGCCCATATTTACCGCTGATAACTAAATCACCGTGCTGGATGCACATATGAGCATTTACTACGATTGCAAATGATTCATTCACTGGATAGCCTCACAATTAGCAAAGTTAATAAAGGTTGTATAAACTGCTACACCGTCATTGTAAGCAGTGGTAGCGAGTACAGTTTCACTAACATCCCCATAACTAACAAGATTAGTCACAAACTGTAATTTTTCTTTCTCAATCTTCTGGTACAGAGAATACGTCACCATATCTTGATCACTATCAGCACGCTTTAAATTAATAACCGACTGAGTGCCTGATTTCTCACCTAACGGGGTAAGAGTGACACGCACATCTTTTACGGTTACAGAGTTAAAATGCACCTTCCAGAATGAATCATTACCATCACTGCCAACGTCACGGCAAGCCATATCAGGAGCATTCTTAAACGTGCTAACAAAGGATTGCAGACCAGTAGAAAGAGAGTCTTTTGCCTGAACATTGGTAGCGATAGCACTTACACCGATAGCGGCAACCAGTGCATAAGAAGCCAGATTAACAGACTTCATAATTTTACTTGCAATAGAAGGCTTGCTATCTTTCTTCTTGTTCTGAATAGCTTCAACCATAGCAGACAAGCGGGATAATACTGCGTTAACATCGCGGCAAGATTCAGGCCAATCATTCTGAGTCCAACTATCTAAATTAGCCTGAATGTAACAGTTGATAGCATCTTGCATATCGGTAAAACCATTCTCTTTCATCGACTCTTTATCTTCACACTGTAAGGCGTTCGCGGTGGAATCAATGATGAGGCAAGCCAGAATGACAGAGTTTTTGAAGCTGGTACGAGCTTGCTGGTTATCCATCCATTGAGAAGGCACACCAACGGAAAGACCTAACGAAGAAAGTACATCATTTGCTTGATTCAAGTATTTAATTGCTAACTTTGACATTTCCTTATCCTTTCGGTTGATGTGAATTAAAAACTACGATTGCAACTATATATTAAAGGAAAAACCTGTCAACCACTTATTTTCAAATTATTTCATAACTCACTGAATATAAAAGGAGTTTAATTTACTAAACTTTCTTGTTCAGAGATACAGCTTACCAAATAGATGTTATTTTATAACACTTACAGAACGGGTAGCAGACCAACGGGATAGATAGATGGGTAAGACGTGCCGCATAGGTTAGCCAATGGGTAAGAAGCCTAACGAGGAAGGGGAAACGGGTAGGATATAATGTAAGTTAGTTACAGGTAACAGGTCAGACCATGCGGTAATAAATTACCAGTCAAATTCCTACTCATCAAAGATAAAAGAAAAAGAAAAAGAACACGCTGAAAAAGAAAAGATTAAAAGAATAAACATTATCATTATTAAAATAATAACTAAAAGAAACAATACCCAGTCTAATGATACATACATCAATAATCCACTCATGAAACATTAACATAGGTTATTACTATTAAACTTGGGGTGTGACTATCACTATAGGTTATGGTTAATATTGATATGGTTTAGTATGGTTATCATTAGTTGTCTTAGGTTAATATGTGGTTGCTTATTGTATCCCCTTAACAGAGTCTAGCCTTTCATCCCTTCTTAACATGAGTAGAAGAAATACGGGTAAGGCACTACTGGTTAGATATACATGGGTAAATAATGCATGTGTAATATCAATGGGTAGGGTATTTATGGGTAGGGATACCACTGGTAGCAGGTAGGCTAGGGCTTAGAGATTAAAGGCGGTTTGATTTCCTAAAGGCAATTGCATTGGTAATAACCCTTTTTTAAATGAGGACTCCCCCTTTTTAGGAAACGCGCTCGGAGCGGCTAGGTCCATCCGGTCAAATTGAAATTTTAAACTCTTATATATAAGAATAAGGAATTATTTTATGTGGAAGATTAAGTTACTACTTAAGCAATTCAAATGTAATCACGAGTACTATCCAATCCGGATATCAAGAGGTGATGAACGATTACACGCTTATTACAAGAGTACATGGAGATGTGCAGACTGTGGTAAGGTTAAGAATAGTAAATGGGTGGATAGGCCTTAACATGACATGGCCTTTATGGGTATGCCTTAATGTGGGGTAGCCTTTATGGAGTCCCCTTTACATCAGCGTACATGGGTGGGCCTTTAGATGAGTACGCCTTTATGGGTTGATCACTCTCTTATATCAGAGGAGATATAAAATGTTTCTAGACTTTTTATCAGAGTTGATTCCTTACTTCCGCACTGAGAAATGTGCATTTAAAGTTGAAGAAGTTGGAGACACTGAAGTAATAACTTGTTTGGGTAGATTAGGAGACCTAGACGACGATGAAGATTTTGATGTGACAATAGATTTGAGTTCATTGGGTTGGTTGTACATGCGCTGTTTTGTAACCTACAAACCTGAGACTTATAAAGATTATCGTTATAGCGATAACACTAACACTGAAGGAGAGAATGATGAATAACAACATGACAGGAACTAATACACTGAATGCAATCTATGAGAACATGGGATGTAAAGGCGAAGTTACGTATAATGGCAATCTCCGTCCTTTATCAGAGGACACTTTCTATCTGAATCGTGTTCATAAAACTACTGGAGGTAAATCCCGAGTTGAGATGGTAAAACAACTGGCTCATGGTTCTGTGTATGGTTATGCTCCTTCAACCCGTGAAATATGGGAAGGTTTGATTCCTCGTACAGAAGCTAAAGATGTGAAAGATTATTTCACTGTAGCGAAAGAGGTTAAACGTAAACTTCCTTCCAGTTTAGAAGTTGTTCCGTATGTATCCGACAAACATGCACACCTACCGGACTATGCCCGTGAGATGATTGAGATGATAGAAGAGGCTGAGTATGAAGCTCTGAATAACTATCTCAACTCGAAAGATCAATGGTCACGTAATGTAGTAATTGATGAAGAAGGTAATGAAGTTGTAACGTGGGTGCATGTTAGTGAACAAGCTCTGGACCCCGAGCTTGAAGAATACAAAAAATTTTTGGCGTCCTCTTCTTTTGATGTAGAGAATGACAGATCTGTTCCAGTTAGCTGGGAAGGTGAAACTGTAGCTCTCCAGACTTTGTTCAACCTACACGTAGGTGATGTAGATTAATAAAAGGTGTTGCCTCCTCTCGTGGGAGGCTTTTTGTTATAATGATAATGTAGAAGGAGTATAAGATGTTTGGAGAAAAAGGAGAACTCACGCCTGCACAGGTAGCTGAGATTACAGGGAGATTGCCCGGAGTAACGGAAGAACTTGAATCCAAGGGCATGGAACCAAGCACAGGGAAGTTCACTAAAGGTAATAAGTTTGGACGACCCAGAGGTAGTAGAGGTAAATTGACACAGCTCATGCTCGATCGTGTTGCTGCTAGTCATCTGTCTCCTGATGAAGTGTTGATTCAGATTTATGAAGATCCAAGTATTCCACCCGATCTTAGATTCAAGGCTGCAAGTAAAGTCGCTGATCTGGTATATCCTAAGGCAGCTTCTGTTGAGGTTAAGATTGAGGAAGAGAATGTAATCAATGAAGAATCACTGAACGCACAGATTCGAGATTTCTTGACTGGTGCACTGAAAGTGGATGTGCTACCTCCAGAGGACTCTGAGGACGCTGAAAAGGAGGAGGAAGCGGACGAGAGTTAATAGGAATAGAGGGGAGGGTTCTTTTCGCGAGGGATCTCTCCCTTTTTTATTTTATTGGAGGAATATATGTCGTTAGATAAAGAAATCTATGAAGCTCTAACTGGAGACAAGTTGAGTATAGAGGAAAAGAAAGCTTTGCTCAATATGTTAAAAGAAAGGGACCAGTGGAGAAAATATAACAAGATGTTGGCTTTTAAAGCTTACGACTTTCAGAAGAAATTCTATGCAGCAGGGTTGAAGCATCGCTTTCGATTCCTGTGCGCAGCTAACCGTGTTGGTAAATCTTACAGCGAGGCATACGAGTTTGCTTGTCATGTCACAGGTCGCTATCCAACTTGGTGGACAGGTTACAGATTTAATCGACCCATATTGGCTTGGGCAGTAGGGATTACAGGGGACTCTACAAGAAAGGTATTGCAAAAGGAATTGTTTGGAACACCTATCGGAAAGGATATGAATCTAATAGGAACAGGTGTTATTCCTCGTGATGCTATCGTATTGGACACGATAGAACGAGATGGGAACAAATTACAAATTGTACAGATTAAGCATCAAAACGCGAGAGGCGAGTTTGATGGTCTAAGTACGCTGGAGTTCCGTTCTACCCAACAGGGTGAACATACATTGATGGGTGCTACGGTTGATTACATTTGGCTGGACGAAGAAGATCCATACGAATCTATGGCAATCTTCTCTCAGTGCGTAACACGTACACTTACAACTAAAGGTTTAGTTACTATTACAGCTACACCAGAGAACGGTTTAACAGAGCTGGTGGATAAGTTTATGAAAGGTGAAGGAGATGAGAACACAGGTTCTCTGTATTTTCAGAATGCTTCTTGGTGGGATGCTCATGTAGATTTAGGTGGACATATCACTGACCAAGATATTAAAGACATGACTGAAGGTATTCCAACATGGCAGTTAGAGATGCGTTCAAAAGGTATGCCGTTGCTTGGTTCTGGTTTGATTTATGATGTATCAGATGACATGATTAAGTGTGATCCCTTTGAGATACCTGATACGTGGAAACGTGTTTGTGCTATTGATATTGGTATCGATCACCCGACAGCCGCTGTTTGGACAGCATACGATGCTAACACTGATACGATTTATGTTTATGACTGCTATAAAGAAGGTGGATTTACTCCGGTGTACCATGCACCAGCTATTAATGGTCGTGGTCAGTGGATTCCAGTTATTCTTCCTCACGATGCCGATAATATTGAGAAGGGAAGTGGTTCGTCTGTTGCTCAATTCTATAAGAATGCAGGGGTTAATGTACAGAGTGAGACCTTCTACAACAAGATTGGAATGGATGGTAAGAAGAACTTCTTTGTAGAGCCGGGAATTACTGATATTCGTGAACGTATGATGTCAGGTCGTTTTAAAATCTTTAACATTGCTTCGTGTGCTAAACTCTTTGAAGAGAAAGCTCGCTATCACCGTAAGGTTGGCAAGATTGTTAAGGAACATGATGACTTGATGGATGCTATGCGATATTCAGCTTGTTCTGTAACACATCGTGGACGTAGTAAGCATGATGCTAGTTATGGTAGTTCATCGCTTTATCAAGACAATATTAACAGATGGAATCAGACCTACTAAAAATAGGGGAGGCTTTGTCCTCCCTTTAGTAGTTCCTTCCAAGCTATCACCGAGGGAGAGATTAGATGGCTAAGAAGAAATTTAGTGAAGATGTTTTGGATGAATTACGCGTTGACCTTCAACGTCGATTCAATTATGCTCAAGGTTATGTAGACTTAGCTGTAAAAGGCTATGCTCGTGAGGCTTGGGAATACTTCTATGGGAACCTTCCTGCTCCAGTTACTGCTGGTAGCTCTAGTTGGGTAGACCGTACAGTATGGGAATCAGTGAATGGTACGCTCCAAGATATCATTAATGTGTTCTGTTCTGGTGACGAAGCGGTAACTTTCGTAGCCGATAACCAAGAAGACAGTGATGCTGCTGACGTAGCCACTAAACTTGTCAACCAAATTTTGTTACGTGATAATCCGGGATACAATATTATCTCTTCAGCGGCACAAGAGTGTCTGGTTACACGTAACTCTTTTATTAAATATTATTGGGATGAACAAACTTCTACCCAAACAGAAGAAGCAGAGGGTGTTCCTCCGGAAGCTTTGGCTGCATATGTCCAAGGTTTAGAAGCTGGTGGGCTTCAAGATTTAGAAATCTTTACCACTGACAACGAAGATGGTACAGTGGACGTTAAAGTAACTTACAAACAAACAGTAAAACGTGTTAAAGTAGAATATGTTCCTTCAGAACAGATTTTTGTTGACGAACACGCTACCTCTTTTGCAGATGCTCAGTACTTCTGTCATCGCACACGTAAATCTAAAGAAGATCTGGTTGCTATGGGCTTCCCTAAAGACGAAATTGAAGCTTTTAACGATTGGACGGATATGATGGACACTACCCAATCGACTGTTGCTTGGTCACGTACTGACTGGCGTCAGGATATAGATTCAGATATCGGTGTAGACACTGATGATATCGCTTCTATGGTTTGGGTTTATGAACATTACATCCGTACTGGTGTACTGGATAAGAATAAAGAAGCAAAACTCTATCAGGTTATTCAAGCAGGTGAGCATATTCTCAGTTGTGAAGAAGTAACTAGCATTCCTTTTGTAACATTCTGCCCTTATCCTATTCCGGGTTCATTCTATGGACAATCTGTTTATGATATCACCAAAGATATTCAGGATTTGCGTACCGCTTTGGTTCGTGGTTATATCGATAACGTAAACAATGCTAACTATGGTCGTTATAAGGCTCTTGTAGGTGCTTATGACCGTCGTTCTCTACTGGATAACCGTCCGGGTGGTGTAGTAGAAATGGAGCGTCAGGATGCGATTGATCTCTTCCCTTACCACAATCTACCTCAGGGTATTGATGGCTTACTAGGAATGTCAGATGAGTTGAAAGAGACTCGTACTGGTGTTACTAAACTTGGTATGGGTATTAACCCTGATGTGTTTAAGAATGATAACGCATATGCAACTGTTGGATTGATGATGAATGCTGCTCAGAACCGTCTCCGTATGGTCTGTCGTAACATTGCTCACAACGGTATGGTTGAATTGATGCGTGGTATTTATAATTTAGTCCGAGAAAATGGTGAGGTTCCTTTACAAGTACAAACCCCTCGTGGTATGGTTCAGGTTCATCCTAAACAACTGCCTGCTCGTCACAATCTACAAGTTGTTGTAGCTATCTCTCCTAGCGAGAAATCAGAACGTGCACAGAAACTCATTAGTCTGAAGCAATTAATTGCTGCTGATGCTCAGTTAGCACCTCTGTTTACTCTGGAGCAAGATCGTTACATGACTGCACAGATCTTCGAGTTGATGGGAATTAAAGACACTCACAAATACTTAATGCCTCTGGAACAGTATCAACCGCCAGAACCTTCTCCGATGGAAATCCTCCAGCTTGAGATGACTAAAGCACAGGTTGAGAACGTACAGGCTTCTTCTCAGAAGATGATTGCTGATGCATTCGACCAGCGTGAACGTACTACGTTTGAACAGCAGAAAGCTGCGGACGAGTTCAGCTTACGTCAAGAAGAACTGCAATTTAAGCAAGAGAATGCTGCTGATCAGATGACTTTGGAGAATCGTAAAGAAGACAACAGTGCTACACTTGAACAAGCTAAGCATAAGTTGGCTCTGCTCCAGCAACAGGTCCGTCAGTATGAATCTGTACTTAAAGAATTGCAGATGACTCTTAACCATCAGGTCGATGTTGAGAAGGTTGCAAATCAGGCTAAAATTCAAGATAAGACTTTGGAACTCCAAAAGAAAGAAGCAAATGAAACTAAGAAAGAACAGCAAAGTTCAATCAAAGATTCACGGATTCCTAACCGTCGTCTTGGTAGTAGAAAATAAGGATACTGAATGAATACAAGACAGCAATTCAATAAAGAGCACGCCGCCGCTTTGGCGGCTCTCAATCACAACGGCATTCTTGACGCAGCATTAGAGGCATTAAAAGAAACCCTCATGAGAGATATTGTATTAACCGAGGCTCATGAGAATAAGAAACGCGAAGAGTGTTATCAAAAGTATAAAATGGTTGGTAGCTTAAAAGAGGTCATAAAAGCTGCTATCAATAATGCAGGAGATATTTCCTAATGGCAAATGATTATATTGACCCGAACGATTTTAAATCTTTCCTCCAACTAGACGACTTAAAAGGCTCCTTCAAAGAAGAGCTTAGTCAATTAGAATCAGAACGTGAACCAGAAGTGAACATTGATGATGAATTCCCAGAACAGTCTGAGACTTTTGATCTTGATGCTTCCGACCTTCTCGGTGATGACGATACGTTAGCGTTCGAAGATGAAGATGGTTGGGAAGATCGTGAAGAGGAAGGCGAAGAAGAAGAGGAAGAGTCTGAGTTCTCTGATGAAGACGATGAAGAAGATGATTCCGGTGAAGCAGATCACGATGAAGCTGCTAACAGTGATGAAGATGTCGAAGAAGGTGAAGTCTTTGACGTAGATTATGAAACTGTTATCACCCTTCCTGACGGTCGTGAGATGACTATTGAAGAGTTGTCTAATGGCTATTTGACTGGTGCAGAAATGTCCGAACGTGAGACTACTTTGCAGCGTCATGTTGAAGCTTTTGAAGAACGTGTTGCTGGCTTGGGGGATGTATTAGAACTAGCTGCCCTAGAAGCAGACCGAGTAATTGAAGATTACAACGGTTTTGATTGGGACAAACTTGCACAAGAAGATCCTCAAGCTTATGTAGAAAACAAACGTTTCTTAGAAAAATATACAGCTCGTCGCCAACAGCTTGAACAAGCTCAGCTTAAAATCAAGCAAGAAGCACTAGCAAAAGAACAACAGCTCTTCCAAGCTAAATGTACTGAGTGTGTAAGCGTACTTAAACGTGAGATTCCTAATTGGGATGACAACTTGTATCAGAACCTGATGCAGTATGCAATCGACCTAGGTGCTACAGAAGAAGAAGTGCTGAAAGAGAACCGTCCGTCAATCTTCCTAGCTCTGCACAAAGCGTACCAGTTTGATAAAGGTAAGCAGCAGGTGATGGCTAAGATTAAACGTCCCGGCTCTCCACGCAAGGTTGTGAAGTCCGATGCTTCTAAGTCTCGTTCTTCCAATACGCCAGACAACGCTAAGGTTGCCAAGGCATTCTCAGAGGGTCGTATTCGTCACGAGGACGCATTTAAGTATCTCGTAGATTAATCGACAAATTTATTTTTAATAGTATAGGAGCTAATATAACATGGCAAATCCAACTTTATTTGTATCTTACGACCAGAATGGTAAAAAACTCTCTTTTGCTAACTGGATTTCTGTCCTGTCTCCGCAAGACACTCCGTTTGTGTCTATGACTGGTAAAGAGTCTATCAATCAGACTATTTTCAGCTGGCAGACCGATGCTCTGGCGAGCGTAGATGCTAACAACGCCCACGTCGAAGGCTCTCGTGCTGAAGACGGCGAAATGAAACCGACTGTAATCAAGTCCAACGTTACTCAGATCCTGCGTAAAGTTGTTCGTGTTTCTGATACTGCTAACACCACCGCTAACTACGGTCGTGGTCGTGAACTGATGTATCAGCTGGAGAAGAAAGGTAAAGAGATTAAACGTGACCTCGAGAAAATCTTGCTGTCCGGTCAGGCTCGTACCGATATTCTGGCAGACCAGTATCTGACCAACTCTGCAACTGATCCTGCTGTTGTAGGTCAGAATGATACCTCAGCTGCTCGTAAGACTGGTGCTTTCCAGTTCCTGTGTGCACACAATGGTGTTGCTGGTGGTGTTGTTAAGAAAGAAGATGGTCCTGCTGACCCGGATACTGGTGCAGTAACTGTTAAAGTTGCACAGAATGCTTCTAACCCGACTACTAACATCGGTTTTGATGAAGCTGATATCTTTGATATGACTCTGCAATTGTATACCGCTGGTTCTGAAGCAGACATCATCATGATTAACCCTGCTCACGCTAGTATCTTTGCTAAGCTTCAGGAAAACTCTGTTGGTTCTCGTCAGCGTATCTTTGAGAACACCAAACAGTTCATCTATGAAGTTAACAGCATCACTGACCCGCTGGGCCAGAGCTATAAAATCATCGTTAACCGTTGGATGCCTGCTGATGCAGTTTACTTCTTCCGCAGCTCTGACTGGACTCAGATGGTTCTTCGTGCTCCGAAACGTACTGAACTGGCTAAAGATGGTTCTTACGAGAAGTGGATGATTGAAATGGAAGTTGGTCTGCGTCACCGCAACCCGTATGCTTCCGGCGTTCTGTTCACTGCTGCGGGAAAGGTGGCGGCGTAACAGTAGACAGTGTGACTGTTAGCCCTGCGTCTTTAGCAAGCCTAGAGACAGGGGCTACTCGGCAGTTCACTGCAAGCGCGGAGAAAAGTGATGGTTCTACCGAAACAACTGGCTTTACTTGGTCAGTGACAGGAGGTGGTTCTATCACTCAGTCGGGTTTGTATACTGCTCCGAGTGCGTCTCAATCCACTGATGTATCCATTACTGCAACTTTAGAAGGTGTTTCTGGTACAGCAACCATTTCTGAAATTGTTGCTCCTGCTCCTACTATTGTAGCTAAGGGTCCAATTACGGGTAAAACTGGTGGTTCTTCCACTAACTTCACTACCATGTTTACTGTAACTAATTCTACTGCTGCGGATTACACGTTTGTTGTAACCCCTACAGAAGCTGGTACAGTAAGCGCCGCTGGTGCGTTAACCTTAGATGCTGCTGCAAGTGGCGAAGTTACTGTTCAAGCAAGTTTGACAGCTGACCCGTCCATCAATGCAACATGCACTTTTACTGGTGTAACACCTGCTTAAAACTAGACCCTGCCTTCGGGCGGGGTTTTTTCGTTTTAAGACCTATACAAGCAAGTGTGTAATGTATATTCTTTGTCTACATATAACAAGGAGGACAACCTATGGCAATGCCAGATTTCAGAGGAGCTTTTACATATAACCCAAATACAGGGCATCTTTTCTGGTCTATGAGTAACATATTCAATAAACAGAAAGGTCAACGTGCTGGATGTATTAATAGTAAGGGATATCGTGTGTTAACCTTCAAGAAGAAATCTTACCTAGAGCATAGAGTCATAGCTGAACTCTTTCTTCCTAAAGTAGAAGGGAAGGAGTATGTCAACCATAAGAATGGAATAAAAGATGACAACAGGATTGAGAATCTAGAGTGGTGTACTCAACAAGAAAACTGTGTACATGCTTATGAAACAAAACTCTCAACACCAAGGAATCTTGAGGATAATCCTAATTCCAAACTTACTAAAGAACAAGTTCTTTTCTGTTTAGAGAACTATAAACCGAGGGACAGACAGTTCGGAGCTAGAGCTTTAGCTAGGAAGTTTGGAGTCTCTTCAAGCACAATAAGCCTAATAATCAATGGCACAAACTGGAAGGAGGTATCCTATGTTGCCTGACGTTCAATATCCCATCAATACCTACGGATGGCTTAAGAAAGCTGTGTCCCTCTGGGCTGACAGGGATGATGATGAATTTGTTAATCAGATTCCAAACTTTATTAATTTTGCAGAGAAAGAAATCTATCGTAACTTACGAATTCCTCCTCTGGAAAAAGAAGTATACTTAGATATTAAAGATGGTGTGGCTTTTATTCCACCAGACTATTTAGAAGCTCAGTGGATGATGAGAGCAAGCAATGGACATATGTTCCGAGTAACTTCTCCAGAAGAATTAGATTGGTTGAAAAGAAATAACTCAGTAAACCCAACTAACTGGAATCAGGGAGAAGTGAGTTTTACTAGATTGGGGAGTCGGTTCCTATTCTATCCAGCTATCAACGCTGACACTCCGGTCTATCCTGATGATGGAAGCCCTCTTATTCCAGCGGAGAATTCGGTAATTCTTAGCTATTATGCAGACCCTCCTGAGTTTCATGAGGATTCTGATACAAGTGCAATTTTAACAATAGCTCCAGAGCTTCTTCTATATTTCACATTACGTCATGCAAGCTTATTTGTCCAAGATGATAATGGGGTTCAGAAGTGGTCTGCTTTAGGGAAAGCTATTCTAGATGAGGTAGTTGAACAGAGTAAGAAAGCTGAATACTCAGGCTCTCCTCTAGTTATTCCTAGAACTATTGACCGTCTTCACAGCTCTCGTGAGTTGTATGGAATCAAACACTACAGTTAAGGAGAGATTATGATCGTTTATAACAACCAAGCACCAGCTAATCCTAATAATGTTGGTCAATTTGGTGCTACAGAAGGCTCTATCGGAGCCTATAAACAAGCAGCGGAATATGCTGCTGATTCTAAATATTGGGCACTTTTAGCAGAATCTAAGTTTGGGACAATTGATGACCTGATTGCACAGGTGGAGCGTTTATACCAACAAGGTGTTTTACTCCGAGAAGATATTGAAGATTTGAAGCAGGATTTTGCTGCTCAAGACGTTCGCTTAATGAACCTGATTGCTCAAACAAACGCTGCTGTTGCAGATGCCAATAACTCAGTTGCACTTATTGATCAAAAGATTGTAGAAGTCCAGAAGCAATTGGATATTCTAATGGATATGAAGGTTACTGTCACTACCCTGCCTCCGGGTTCTCAAGCTACTGGCTCTTTTGATAACCAAACTGGTGAGATTAAGCTGGGAATTCCTGAGGGTGAAAAAGGTGCAGATGGCTCTGTAACTGACTTATCAACAGTATCTTCTGGGGTTCCCGAGTTAGGGGATTTAGGTTTTTATGTAGACAAAGATGATAACACTGTACACAAAACCACCCTAGAAAACATTGCTAACCTGATCCCTTCTGTTCGCTCTATCTCTGTCAATGGTGGAGAGGCTCAGGATGGTGACGTTGCTTTGTATATTAATAAAACCACAGTAGGTTTAGGTAATGTTCTTAATGTAGCTCAGTACAGTCGCCAAGAGATTAATGATAAGTTTGACAAACCTATTAAGATTTATCAATCCAAAGCAGAAGCCGATGCAAATGCTCAATATCGTCAAGCCGGAGAATCTGTTTTAGTTTGGGAAGATACTCAGTATGTATTCTACACTGTTGCTGCTAATAAAACCTTAACTCCAGTTAAATCTGAAAGTCGTATATTGACAGTAAACTCAAGATCTCCCGACTCTACAGGTAATATTGATATTACAATACCTACAGGGAACCCTTCTCTGTATTTAGGTGAAATGGTGATGTTTCCATATGACCCTAATAAAACTGTATCGTATCCCGGTGTGTTGCCTGCTGATGGTAGATTAGTTTCTAAAGAAAACGCCTCTGATTTAGGTCCATCTCTTGTTAGTGGACAGCTTCCTGTGGTCTCTGAAACAGAATGGCAGGCCGGTGCTAGACAATACTTCTCTTGGGGTAAATTGGCAGATGGGGTTACTGATGCAGATTCTACTAACTTTATAAGTATCCGACTTCCTGACTGGACTGGTGGTGAGGCTATCAGGTCTCCTGATTCAGATAAAGATGCTAATTACAAAGGTCGTGTTCAATCTCAGATTCCTTACATTGTAACCGTAAACGGAAAAGCCCCTGATGATGCTAATGGTAATGTAGTCCTCACAGCTGCTAATGTTGGTGCAGCGTCATCTGGGGCAAATTCAGATATTACCTCTCTTAGTGGACTGACTACTCCTCTCTCTGTTGCTCAGGGTGGTACGGGTGTCACCGATATTGGCTCGCTTCGTAGAGCGGCGTTGGTTCAGGGGGTTCTGTGTAATGATCAGGCTGGCCCTCAATCTTATAACAGTTATAGATCTCCTAACGGGGAGTATGCTTTCAAAGTGGATAACTCGGGACTTGTTGCTTCTATTAATGCAGGGACGGAAGAAGTTGTACCTTTTGCTATAGAATCAGGTGGTACGGGAGCAACCACATTAAACGATGCTCGAATTAGTTTAAATTTGGAGAGATTTTTACAGCCTAGCAATGAAACCATAGTTATGGCTCCTAGTAAATCTTCATATTTAACAATTTCAGACACCTCTTGGGGGGCTTATAGTTCTGCTGACTCAGCATGGAGAGCTTTAGGGGTAGGACAAGGTGGTACAGGAGCGACCTCTGAGGCTGCTGCTCGTGTCAACCTGAAGGTGGATAAGCTTGTTCAAAGTTCAACAGACACAAAACTGCTGGATGGTTCTGGAGAACATACCTTCTTTATTACAAATGCAGATTGGGGGTATTTCAATAACTCTGATTCTTCTCGAATAGCATTACCGGTTATAAGTGGTGGTACAGGAGGGAAGACTCCAGCCGAGGGTTCTGAAAAACTAGGAGCTATGCACTGTCAGTATGGTCAATCGACTTTTTATGGTAGCGAAGATTTGCCAACAGGTATTGGCTTCTACAGTCAAGACGTTTCCCCGTTCCCCGGGGGTAATGGAGCACCCTACTCCTATGCAGAGATTATGACCATCTCTGAAGGAGGTCGTGGTGGGAATTGGTCTCAGATTGGTTTCTCTACCATCACCAACCAAGCTCCTCGGTATCGTCAAAGAACCAATGATCCAGCTTTAATTACAAACTGGAGGGATTTCTTAATCCGAGATTTAAACACAACAGTAGATGTTAACGGTTTTGTCAAAATAGCGTCGCCTATTGTGAAAGTTAAGTCTGACGGCTCTTTTGAAGTTAACGATGCAGCGGTTGGTGCGACAGTAGAGAAGCTGGGGGTTGGTATTTATAAGGTTTCTGGTGTCTTAGGTTTTAACTCTGACCCTTCTTGGGGCGGGACTTCTGGTGGTTTCTCAGTTCCTTACAACTCTAACGGATTGGCTCTGCTCTGGGTCGACTATGAGATTGAAGAAACTGGTGATATTATCCTGAAAACCTACCATCGCGTCCATGCTGATGCTCCTATTTTTGCTAGAAACGAAATAGATGGATTAGCGGATGGGGATCCTGTAGATATTCCAGAAGGTCGGTGGATTGATCTTCGTGTCGAAATGCCATCCAAGTAAATTTAAGAATGCCCTCTTCGGAGGGCTTTATGGAGGATTATAAATGTCTAGAGAGTTAATGCCCAAATCTGGGATAATGATGCCTCACGTGGTAGTTACTAGAGATGCCGCAGTTGTGGGTGTATCTACTGTAGATGGGGCCGCTGGTGCTATCAACTTAACAGAAAAATACCTTCAGAAGTCTGACGCTGAAGCAACCTATCAAACGAAAGCAGAAGGGGCTACTAAGCAATATGTAACCGACGCTATCAACCCCATTATGACAAATGCTCTTTTTAAAGATGACCCCTTTGTTAATAATGACACACCTATTCGCTCTGGCGGTGGTAATGGTGTTGAATCGGTAGATATGATTAAAGTCACCCCTGAGAACACCATCAAACTAGGGAGCTATGCTTCTTCTGTTCAGGGGGTTGAGATTCATTCTGCTGGTCGTCTTCAGGTTGTTGATCAGAACGATTCTGGAGTCGAGACTAAATACCCTATCTACTCCAAAAGGTATCGCCCGGAAGTTGAGGATTTACCTTTCGCTTCAATCGGTTCCTACGTCAAAGATTCCAAAGGACGCACTATTGGTGTAACTCGTACAGGGATTAACTCTGATATCAAACAGCTCACACAGAAAGTTACTTTTACTCAACCAGTAACTGTACCTGATGCAGTTGGGGATTATGATGCAGTTACTCTGAGACAGCTTCGTAATAGTGGTGGTGGTTCTGGTGGTCCTACCATGAGCGGTATTTCTAACTTTGGTATTGGAGATTTTCATTTACG